>Ga0209751_10000884_pt1 | contig 31611 bp, 24 predicted proteins | sample RifCSP13_1_FD_184019 | JGI IMG/M metagenome (GOLD analysis project Ga0209751, IMG submission 184019) | Soil microbial communities from Rifle, Colorado - Rifle CSP2_sed 13_1 (SPAdes) (version 2) | ecosystem: Environmental > Terrestrial > Deep subsurface > Rock core/Sediment | place: Rifle...
ACCAGTTTTTGACCTGCCCTCCGCGGATGAGGCAAATCCGAGGTCCTGCGGGCCTATGAGCGCGCCCTCCGACATGATGACCGCGCGCTGGACCCTGTTCTCAAGCTCCCTTACGTTGCCAGGCCAATTGTATGACTCGAGCCTTTTGGCGGCCTCGGAGGTGAAGCCCCTTATCTTCTTCCCGAACTGCTCGCAGGACTTCGACAGAAAGAGATTGGACAGGAGCATTATGTCCCCTTCCCGCTCACGCAGTGGCGGAAGGTTGATGGTGATGACGCCGAGCCTGTAATAGAGGTCTTCCCTGAACTTCCTCTCCTGTATGGCCTTCGTTATATCGACGTTTGTCGCGGCTATTATCCTCGCGTCGACAGCGATATCGTCCCTGCCGCCCACGCGCTGAATGAGCTTCTCCTGCAGGAATCTGAGTATTTTTACCTGCAGGTTCGCGGGCAGCTCGCCTATCTCGTCAAGGAACAGGGTGCCCTTGTGCGCGTACTCGACCTTGCCCTGGACCTGCGCGTGCGCCCCGGTGAAGGCGCCCTTCTCATGGCCGAAGAGCTCTGACTCAAGAAGGTTCTCGGGTATGGCGCCGCAGTTTATGGGAATAAAGGCTTCGCCCTTCCTGAGGCTCATGGAATGGATCGCCCTGGAGACAAGTTCCTTGCCTGTGCCGCTCTCGCCCATTATGAGGACCGATACGTCAGACGAGGCGACCTTCCTGATGGTGGCAGCCACCTCCAGCATCTTGGGGCATTGGCCAATGAGGCGCGACCCCTCTGCCGTTTTACCGTCAAGGGCCTGGTGAAGGCGCCGGTTCTCCTCCTCGATGTCATAGAGGTGAAAGGCCCTCTTCACGACCACCTTTATCTCGTTCAAGTCAATGGGCTTCTGGTATACGTCATACGCGCCGTTCTTGACGGCCTTCAAGGCGTTCTCCCTCTCGTCGTTGCCGGAGATGATGATCACCTTGGCATAGGGGTTCTCCCGCAGTATCTCCTCGAGGCACTTTAAGCCCTCCTCTACGCCGTCCGGGTGAGGGGGCAGGCCGAGGTCAAGGGTGACCGCCTTTGGCCTGTGGGCCTTATAGAGGGCAACGCCCTCGCCGCGCTCGCCGGCCTGAAAAATGGAGTACTCCTTGCCAAGCCCCCATTTGAGCTGTTTTCTTATATCATCGCTGTCGTCTATGATGAGAAGCTTTTCCATACTGCTCCGGCGATAAAGATGCCCGTCTGTTAGCTTGCCTGAAAGTTCAACACATTATCATCACGCTTTGCAAGCGGTAATTTGATTGTGAATACAGTGCCCTTGCCCGGGTGGCTCGCGACCTCTATGGCCCCGCCGTGGGCCTCGACGACCTGCTTGCACTGGTAGAGGCCTATGCCCAGCCCTTTTTTCTTGGTCGTCGAAAAAGGCTTGAAGAGGCGGGTCTCGATGAACTCGGCGCTCATGCCGCACCCGCCGTCCCTGACGGAAATATAAGCCCGATCAGAGGCCCCGACCTCGACCAAGACTGTGCTCCTGACCGGAGAGGCCTCGATCGCGTTCAATACGATATTGAGGACGACCTTCTGTATCTCCTCAGGGTCAGCCTCGGCGAGCACGGAAGAGCCTTCGAGGCGCACGTCACCCGAGACGCCCCCGAGGGCGTCCTCCGCTATGGCGCGCAGATCCGCGCTCCTCAAGTTCAGCGCGGCCTTCTCCTTTATGTTCCTGAGCCTGGAGATAAGGGCGTTCATCTTCTTCACGGTCGACCTGAGGGACCCGACCATGTCCTTCTGGAACTCGGGGTTATCCATGTGCTCATCCGCGTTTTCGACCATCATGGAGAGAGACGACACATGGTTCTTGAGGTCGTGTACTACGAAGGCGGATATCCTTCCGGCGGTCTCAAGCTCCCTGGCGTTCGCGAGCTCGTCAATGAGCCTGAGGTTCAGGACCGTCGAGGAGGCCTGGCTTGAAAGCGTCTTCATGAGGTCGTAGTCCTCGTATGTGCATGTCTCGCTGCGGTTAAGCGGGCCCTTCAGCACAATAAGCCCGGCGAGGTCGGCGTCGATTACGAGAGGCACCACAAAGGCGATGTCGTTCTGTTGGAGGCATTCCCTTTCCTCAGCCGGCAGGCTCGAGGTGTCTTCAGAGGCGTTCAGGACCCAGTCCTTCCTTTTCAGGTAGTCCACTATCCCGCTTTGGGTACCAATGGAGAACCGGCTGAAATATGTCTCGAACTCTGATACCGCCCTGTATGAGTCGCCTTCGCGGAGCAGCAGCGCGGCCCCTTTCATGCCGAAGGTCTCGGCAAAGCCTGAAAGGATAGCCTGCAGCACCTCTTCCCTGCTCTTTGAAGACGATATGCGCTCGGTGTACTTGAGCCACTGGGACCTGTAATCGTACTTATTTGAATAGAAGTTCTTGTGCAGGAAGACCTTTATCTTCCTTTTGATTTTTTCAGAAAGGAGAACTATTACGAGCGCCAGCACGGAAAGGAAGGCGAGCAGCACTATCATGTGCTGCTTTGCCGGCTCGCCGAAATGCTTCATGCCCTCGCCGATGATGCCGAGCGCGATGAGGTATATGCTGACTATGAAAAGGACGACCGACCTGTAGGCCATGTCCTTCGAGACATATACCTTTACTCCGTTCCCCCGCATAAATGACGAGTACGCCATGAATCCTATGGCGGCTATCATTGCGAGGGACCTCAGCGGCAGGAACTCCATGTTTATCGACCTGTAGAGGAGACCCTGGCTGTAATAGAAGATAAGGGCGGCTATGAGGGCGCCGGCGCCGATGGTCTCGAACTTTATCTTCCATTTCGCCGTGCCGGACGCGGTACGGAGCGTGGCCTCGAGGTTTATGGCCGCCAGTATCATGTAGAAGAGGACGCCGACGTAGAAGACGAAGCCCGCGCTGCCGAGGAACAGTATCTTCTCGACATCAAAATCAGGCGAGAAGAAAAATGATTCAAGGGGCAGGTAGACGGCGGCGGCGGGGAATACGAGAGAGGCCGCGAGCAGCGAGACACGCCCGGCCGTGAACCTCGATTCCTGCTTCCTCGCGTACGTGGCCGAGAAGAGGAACCACAGCCCGGGCATGAGCGACTCGGATATAATGGCGCACTTCTTCCAATACAGGAACGAGCCCGGATAAGCCGAGGCCATGAAATCGAAGCCCAGGAAGAATACGGCCGAGAGGAGCGCGAGCGCGAGCGCCCACGACGTCACGGACCTGTGGTCGCGCGCTACGGCGTATACCGAGTAGGATGCCCCCAGCGCTATCGCCGCCATGTTCAATATAATATTAAACGTCTGCATTATGCCTTTATATTACCTCGGCAAGGTCTCCTCGATTGCAGGATAGAAGTCCTTTATAAAATCTATTCCGGCTGAAAACGCCCTCTCCTCTTCCATGTCCACCGGAACAGAGACCCTTATGAACGCGGAATCCCTTCTGCCGTGGAATATTGAATTGAAGACCTGTGCGAACTTGAGCGAATACTCGCTCGAGAGCGGCTCGCCTTTTACCTGGTACCAGTAGAGGAAGCCCTCCCTTGCATCGCCTTTCTGGTATACGGCCTTCACAAACCTGATGTCGCGGCCGCCGGAGCTGACTGAAGTCTCATCCTCCTTCAGCTTGAACCATCCGCCGCCCGGCAGGCACTGCTTGGGGGAGTGTATCTCCCCGCTCTCCCTGCCGCCGTTGTGATAGCCGACATAGAGCTCAACGACCTCGCCCCCGCGGCCCGCGTACTTTCTCGAAAGATAATCCGTGGGCTTGAGGAGGTCGAGGACCTTTTCGCTGAAACTCGCCTGGGATACGACCCGCCAGCCGTTATGCGCAAGCGGCAAGTCATTGAGCGGCCTGCCAGAAGGCACGCTCAGGTCCGAGCGCATGAGCAGGAAGGCTCCTGTCAGCGCTATCGCGACGTAGACGGCGACAAATCTCCACTTATTCATTGCCGCCTCCCCTCCTTAACAGGACGCCGATGCCGATCATCATTCCGATCGCGAGCGCGAATACCGCAAGGCCGGCGAACTCGTGGAAAAAGCCCTCTGCCGCCTTCGCGCCCCAGTACTTCGCGAGTACGCCCGTTGCGACCACGCGCACCCAGTTTGCGAATATGGCCACGGGTACGGTCATTGCCACGAGTATGATCTTCCGGAACGCGGTCTTCTGAGAGACCCAGGCAAAGGCGACCCCGAGTGCAATGAGCGACATTAGAGACCTGATCCCGCTGCACGCGTCCGCGACCTCGAGCTCGATATTGGGGAACATTATGATGTTACCCTCCCTCCATACCGTTATGCCCAGGAGCTTGAGGGAGATGACCGAGTACTTGGCTACGAACAGCTTCAAGGGGAACGCGACCGCGTCGTACAGTATATACGGGAGCGGCACCATGAAGAGGAGATACCCGAGCGGAAGGCCGAGGAGCCTGAAGATGCCCGTGCCGAAAAAGAAGAGCGCCACCCCGGCAAGGTAGACTATGAAGGAGACCCTCATTGTAAAGTTCTCGGTTGCCAGGAACCCGGCCGTCAGCATGAGCAGGCCCAGCACTATGACCGCAAGGCCCGGAGTCCACGGCCTTGGCTGCGCATTCCTCAGGGCGTCCATTTTCTCATAGACGAAGTACCCGGCCACGAGCGGCACTATGAACCCGTGCGAAAAGTTCGGGTCATGCCACCACTCCCTTCCCATGAAATAAAAGACCCGGTGGTAGAGTGCGGCTGTGAGGAGGGCAAGAGCCGAAAAGAGCATCCAGTTCCCCTGAATCGTCTGCGGCAGAGCGCCGTCTTTCTCTTGAGTCATTTTTTCCATATTACTTCCTGGCTGTTGGTGATGTACCGAAAGAATCCCACGACTGCGCTGTAGTTGAGTATCGTAAAAGCGGAGAATACCTTAAGGGCGCTCACCCTGAACGGCACAAGGACGCTCAGGAGGCACAGCCCGTAAAAGAGAGCCTGCGCCTGGAGCAAAAGCCTGTAGAGCGGCTCGCCGGCAAGGAACAGGTTTGACATGAAAGCCGCCGCGAGCAGGAAGGGCACCATGACCCTCAGGAGCTTGTGGGAGACGAGCTGGAAAAATGCCCTGTTCCTGAACGGGTTCAATACCCCTTTCATGCCCAGGAATATCTGCCAGTTCCCGGCAATGGTGCGCGCCTTTCTCCTAATCTCCTGGCCGGGGGCCCTGGAAGCCTCGTCAAATGCCTTTGCCGCAGGTTCGAAAACGACCCTGTAGCCCTTGAGTATCACCCGCAGCGGCTGATAGAGGTCGTCAAGGATGGTCTCCGGCGGATACGGCTCGAAAAGGCCTTTTCTCATGGCCCAGATCGCGCCCGTGACCCCGATGACCGAATCGATCTCGCTCTCGGCCTTTCTGACCGATTTTTCGTAATTCCAGTAAGTCACCATCGATGAGCCAAACCCGGAAGCCGCCACGCCCAGCATGAGCTCTCCGCTCACGGCCCCGATATCAGGGTCGATGAAGGGCGCAACAAGGCTCCTGAGCGCGGCCCCCTCAAAGAGCTGCCTCGAATCGGAGAATACGAGTATCTCCCCGGTGGCGGCTGCAACCGCGTCGTTCAGGACCGAGACCTTGCCCCTGCGCTCCTTGAATTCCATTATCTTCATGCCTTTCGCCTCGAACGACCTGGCGATCTTCACTGTTTCATCGGTCGAGCCGTCAGAGCCGAATATCACCTCGAGCCTGTTTTCCGGGTAATCGAGCGCAAGGACGTTCCTGAGCTTCGCTGCTATGACCTTTTCTTCGTTGTAACCGGCTATTATGAAAGATACTTTCGGCAATGTCTCTTTCTTATGTACCCGCTTTTTCGCGAAGCGCCGCAAAACGCTGACCGCGAGCGGGTAGCCGAAGTAGGCGTATAGAATCAGGCCGGCGGAGCCGAAAAATACCGTCTCAGCGAGCATCTCTATTTCCCCTCATTATTATCTCAGCCAGAGCCCTGCGGGCCTCTTCCCACCTGTCCGGGTCGATCGGCCAGCCTATGTCAGTGTGGACATAGGTCGGGTCTTTGTGGTCCGTGACACCTACCTCCCAGAGGACCTTTGGGATGATCCTGTTTACGATGCGCTCCACTGCGGCCGCGTCCACCTTCGATGCCATCGTAAGGTAATCAACATCCTGTATGCCCCTTCTCCATAGCTTCATCCTCAAGCTCGCCATGGGGCCATTGAGCCCGTAGCTGTTTTCCGGATATCTCCTGTCCGTTCCAGGGTAGAAGAGCACCCCGTCGCCGTTTGAATAGCTCTGGCCGGTCTCGCCGTACTTGGGATGTATTTCATCGTTCCTTCTGCCGAAGGTCCACGCGCTCTCGAAGACATCGGTCTCATGGTTCACGTGCGAGGTATTTTTATAATGCGTCGACTCCCAGTAGAACCATCTTCCTACCTTGTGCTTGAAATGGGTCCACCCTACGACGCGTGGTGCAACACCCTCGTCCTCAATGAGGAAAGAACCATTGGATATCCTGCCGGTTATATAGCTCCAATAACTCTTCCCTCTCCTGAGATAGTCTTCCACGAACGGCTTCCATACGGCGGCATCGCCCCATCGCACAAATGATATATCAAGAGAAGGGATACTTCTTTCAGCCCTTATTATGTCGGTCGTTACAAGGGACTTGAGCCTTCTGCCCGGCCCCGTGTTGTTCTTTATCCATGACGACCATTTTTCGATCAATGGGAAGTCCTTTTCCTTCGGCTCGTCCCTGAGAAAGATGAAATATTCGACCTGAGGCAGCTTTTCCTCGAAGAACCTGACCCACTTGTCGCTGTTGAGGCGCATGGCCTCCTCGCTCTCCGGGTCCCACATGTGCCTCCATGCGCCGTATGTGCCAATGGAGTAGACCCCGCTCGAGACCCCTTCGCCTGGTCCGTCATAGCCGTTCTTTGCGGTAAACAGGCTGCCGTTCAGTACCGGCATCCACCTCTGCATCTTCTCCGGAGGAGCTGTCCCGTCGTCTATAAGTGATATCCTGTGGCGGTGTGCCACGAGGTGGTGCGCTTCCCATATCTCCGCGCGCTCCTTCGCCTTTTGCTGGCTCTCTTTCGAAGGGTCAGGCCATTTTTTGCCGAGATACCTGTCGTTAATATCCTCTTCACTGTAATAAAGCATTGTCCTGGCCGAAGGAGCGTCAGGCAGGCTGAACGGCATTACCTCCAGGCTTACGGGTACATCTATCGTCTTCTTTCCTGCTTCGAAGATCTTGACCGTGCCGCGGTAAACCCCGGCCGGAGCGCCTTTCGGTATGTAGATATCGGACCAGATGCCCTGGTTCTCTCCCTGGGCTATATCGAAATCCTCGACGGCCTCGAGCGGCACCGCTATGTCCGGATAGTATTTGTATGCGTCAGGCCTCTGCGTGAAGAGCCCCCTTGAAGTGCCCTTCGGCATCGTATACGGAAGCTGCAGGCGCCTGGGTACATGGCGCTCGTCATACGTGGGGTCATAACCCATGCGCGAAACGCCCTTTATCTGCAGATACCTGACCAGAAAGAGCTCTATGTTCCTGCCGTTGTAATTAAAAACCCCTTTGCTGCCCCTGTCCTTTGATTCTATAAAAGCCTTACCCGGGCCTTCGAGCCTGTTGAATTCCACGCTCACATCGCCGGCCTGTTTTCTGGCGGCCTCAAGGATCAGGTTGAACGATACCACTTCATTTCTCGCACCGAAGAGCCTTATTGCGCGGCCGTCCCATGCGCTGTTACTTACGTCTTTTCCTGATGATGAGCGGAGCTCGTCTCTCGTTACTTTATCTCCGCCTTCGTTCGCCCATATCGCAGTAAGCTGGGAGCCGGGCAGCAGGGCGGCATCGTCGGGCAGCGGTACTTTCCTTACAGGCGTCCATTCCTGCCTTGCGTGCTCCTGCTTTTTTACTGTAAGGACTAGTTCTTTTCCGGATGAATCCCTTCCGTCGCTGGCAACGACCCTCATCCTGTGCGTGCCGGCCGCTCTGTCCCTGGGCCTTATCACGAGCGCGCCTGTGTTGTCGCCCCAATCCCTGAATACCGTAAAGCCCGGCTGCTTCTCTATTCCAAGTTTGACCGGGTCGCCGTCGATGTCCGAGGCCGTGAGCTGCACAAGCAGGCGTCCGCCTTCTTCTACGGCAACTTCATTAAAGCTCTGAATGACAGGAGGACGGTTCTTACCCATCTCCCAGACCTGCTTGCCGGCTTTCAAGGCATCGCTGTATGTGATGCTGGTATCATTTTTTATGCCGGCGTAGAACTCGCCGCCGCTATCAGGCAAAGGCAATATAAATCTTCCATCCGTTACCTTCGACTTTTTCCAGAGGTTTGAAAACGCATCGCCCTTTTTCTGGAAGAGAAAGACCTCGCTCCCTTCGAGACCGGCTGCCCTGCCTTTTAAAGATACCTCCGCCGCTTTTATGTCCCAGCTCTGAATGCCGGTCTTCAGATGCGGGCTGTATATAGGCGTGAGGCCGCCTGGGGGGTAGATGCTCAATACCCACTGCCCTTCGCCTGACAGATCAATCCTGACTGCCCCGTCGTGGCCGATCCTGGCCCTTTTCCCCGCTGCCTTGTCGCCGTTCCCTTCCTTTTTGAGAAGGTGCACATATGGTTCGGTACTGTAGTAATCGCCTGGATTCTTTCCATTGATAGTTATAGTGATTCTGGATTCCTGAGCGAACGAAATATCCGCGCCGAGAATTGCCAGCAGCACGCATGCGGCTACAAAGAAAAACTTTTTGTGACTGACTCGCTTATAGCTCATGATGCTCTGCTCTGCCCTTGATTGCCCTGGCCGAATAACCCGACAGGGCTCTCTTTATAAACGATTTCACATAGAGTCTGAACGCCTGGTACGACCTCCTGTACCGGAGCGCTTTCTTGAGCTGCTTTTGAGCCTGATCACAGAAGCCATTCCAGAGCAGCGCCCTTCCATAGCTGAAATGCAGGTTGTAGTAGGCTGCTGCAAGCTCTTCTCTGCATGATCCCGCGACATCCGGGTTCTCCGCTATAAACCGCTCAAGGACCTTCAGATGGTCCCTGTAGGATCGTAGCGAGCTGCTGAGAGAGCTCTCCCTCTTTGCGCACCGGACAAGGGGCCGCTCAATAAGACCGACCTTGTACCTCTTCGCGAGCTTTAGAAAGAGGTCTATATCCTCAGCGGTCTCAAGGCCCTCGTCAAAGCCCCCGTGCAGCTTGAAATACTCTGAGCGTATAAGGGCGGAGGACGGTATCAGGAACGGCTTTTTCAGCACATCGCCGATTATCATCCCATTGGACGGGTAGACGCTTCTCCGCAGGTAGACTTCAGTGCCGTTCCTGCCTGTGAACTCGACATCAGTCAGCACAAGCATGAAATCCCTGTTGACCTCCAGGAAGCCAACCTGATATTCGAGCTTCTCGGGCATCCATTGGTCGTCAGAATCGAGGAACGCGATATACTCGCCATTTGCGGCCTTTATACCCGTGTTCCTCGCGCTGGACACACCCCCGTTTTCCTTGCGTATATACCTTATTTCTTTATACTTCGAGACTACCTTTGCCGTATCGTCAGTGGAGCCGTCGTCAACGACTATGACCTCCACATTGCCGTATGTCTGGCCGAGTGACGACATCAGGGCGGCGTCTATGAACGGCGCGCTGTTGTATGCAGGTATAATTACGCTTACAAGAGGCGCCATACTCTTCCTCGTAAGATCGCTCATCTTGCCGCCGGCGAGCAGACAGACTCGGCTTCGCTTATGAGGAGCTTCTTGTAGAACATGCCCCTTTCATGAAGCCTTTCCTGTTCAGGACCAAGTCTTGAGTAGAGGGCCTCGACCCTGTCCGATATGGAGCCGCCTGTTATCTCGTCTGTTTTTATATTAAGTTCTCCAAGGCCCATGCTCATCATGAAGTCCCGGCACTTCGGCCTGTATTCGAGCATCACCCCGGGGGTATGGGCGCACATCGCCAGGATCACCGAATGGAGCTTTTCTCCCACAAATACGTCGACATCGTCCATCTCCTGCATGAATTCCTTCAGGTCGAGGTAGTTTTTCACGCAGCTTGCGCCATACTCCCGCACCGCCTCCATCAATGTTTCTATTGCCCCAATGTCTTTCGGGCAGACCGGAAAGAACTTGAAGGACCAGCCCCTCTTGCCAAGGGCCTTGAGCTCGCCTGAGAGCGCCGCAAGGAACCTGTCATCGCTGCCTCCCCAAAGCATGCCGCCTGTAAGGCCAGCGTTAACTCCGAGCACCTTTCTCTTTTTTTTCTTTGTAATATTGCTTCTGAGAAAAAAGAGCGCCGGGTCGCCGATGACCTTGACCTCTCTCGCGACCCCCCACTTAGTAAGGAGTTCCTTTGACAGAGGCCCTCTCACGCCTATGTAATCCGACTTGTTCAGCTCCTTGACCCAGCCTTCGATATTGGAATAGGAACCCTTAATCCCGGACCAGTACTCCGGGTTGGCAACACCAGTTCCGAAGACTATCTTTTTTCTCCCCTGGGTCTTGAAAGCTTCGAGGGCGTTCACGCTCCTGTGCACGAGGGTCCCGCCGCCCAGAAAAACATAATCGAACGGGCCTTTATAGAGGTGTTTCAGGGCCTTCCCGATGTATCCCTTTTCGTAAAATACCATCTTCCGGTCAAAAAGTTCCCTGAATGCCATGAGCAGTACCTCGTCTCCGAGATTGGCATGGCCGTTCCAGCCCGTATAGAAGGCCTTCTTTCTCGGAGAAGCGAGAAATTTGAAATCGTCGTAAACTGATCTGACCCTTGTCAGCACAAAAGCCTCGCAAATCGATGGATGGCCAGAAACATCATCCGTTCCGGCCCTTTTTGAGTTTTATAACTACCCCGCCGCCCATGCGGCCCAGGGACGGCATTTTCCTGAAAAGGGCATGATCTACCCGCTCCAGCAGCGACGGCCCCTTGCTCCCGTTCCTCCTGACAAAAGGGTCGAGCCGGCTCAGGAATGTGAACCTTTCAAGTTCCATTGAAGGAAAGTGCCTCCTTATTACGGCCATATCCCCTGCGTTCAGTTTCTTTTCGTCTTCCGTTATATGTCTTTCCAGCGACCTGCCCTTGGGAAAGAGCTTTTTCACGGGAGAGCTGTTCCTGAGCGCGTCAAAGGCGGGCGTCTCCACTGGCTCCCTGAATATTGCGATGCCGCCGTCTTTAAGAACCCTCCTGCATTCACGCATGGCAGGTTCTATCTCTATATGGTGCAGTACGTCTATCCCTGCAATCACATCGAAGCTGCCTGAAGCGAAGCTGGTCTTTTCAGCCGGCTGGACGCTGAAATGGGTCTTGGCGGTCAGGCCGTGTTTTTCGGAGAGCTTCCTGGCGATCTCGATGTTTGCCGGGGTTATGTCGAACCCGTGCACCTCGTAACCTATCTTCGCAAAGACGAGCGAAGTCGCGCCTGACCCGCAGCAGAAATCCAGCAGCACCCTCGCGCCGCTCTCATACCGCTCTTTCGCAAGCTCGTATGTCCGCCAGTACGAGTTCCAGGGCCTGCGCTCGCTGCCCGCTATCGGGTCAAAGCAGATCTCTGTCGTAAGGGCCTGATTGGCGTAGTCCTCGTAGAACCTTATTTCCCTGAGCTGCCTTTCGGTATGTCCGCATTCTTCTGTTTTCATCTTATCGGTTCCATCAACCTTCATGCTGTGCGCCTTGCTGAGAGGCGTTTCCTTTCAGCCATCTCGCTGAAAAGGGCCTCATACTCACCGATCATTTTTTCAAACGAGAACCTGTTTACGAACTCCCTGCCCCTGAGCGCTATCTTTTTCGCCATCCCCGGGTCGTCCATCAGGTCAGATAACCTTTCGGCAATAGCTTCAGGCGATCCGGCCTTTGCCATAAGACCGTTGTCGCCGTCTTTTATGATCTCATTTATGCCTGCGACATCAGTCCCCACTACCGGCACCCCCGCTGCCATTGCCTCAAGCGCGCTGAAGGGCAGTCCCTCGAAGTGCGACGGCAGACAGTAGGCGTCGAGCGTATTCATAAGCTCGGGTATGTCCATCCTGACCCCGAGGAAATGCACTGACTCTTCAATGCCGAGTTCTTTTGCCTGGGCGATGCAGGCCGCCTGCGTCGGCCCGCTCCCGCACAGCAGGAGCCTCACGCTTCTGCCATTTCTTTTCAGGACAGAGACCGCGCTTATCAGGGCCGCGTGGTTTTTTTCCGTCCTGAAATTGGCGAAGAGCCCTATGGTGAAGGCATCCCCCCTGACCCCGATCTTTGCCCTGCAGGCCCTGGCGTCGAAGCCTGGAAGGTCGAACCTCTTCAGGTCTACCCCGTTCAGTATCATCCTGACCTTCGCTGCGGGCACATTGAGCTCATCCCTGAAATAATCGGATACTCCCTGCGAGATGCCTACAGCCGCGTCGGCCCACTTGAGAAATACCTTTTCAAGCATGAGCGCCCTCGCATGTATTTTCGCGTCAAAGCAGAGCTTCGAATGTTCGGTATGGACGAGCGCCGCGCCTCCGAACAGTTTAAAAGGCAGCAGACCCTGTATGAGAGGGCTTGTGTGATGCGTGTTGACCACGTCTATCCCGTGCCGCTCTGCAATCCCTTTGAGGAAAAAAAACGTCGAAAGCTTGGACCTCAATCCGTTTTCGTGCACGACATAGAACGGGTGCCCGAGCTTCCTGTACTCGCCCTCGTAAGTGCCTGTAAAAAAGACGGCGAGCACCGGGCTGAATCGTTCCGTGTCCAAATTCCTTATTATGTCCAGCACGAGCTTCTCCGAGCCGCCTGTATCGAAGTTCGGCAGTACGAAAAGTATGTTTATGCGGTCTCTGCTCATGCCGCCCTTGCCGTCTTCGCGTTTACTCCGTTATGCGCCAGCATAGCGTCTCTCTCCGTCGCAATCCTGAGTCCAGTGGCCAGGGCCACGAAGATGTACTGGTTCCAGTAATACGCCTGGGAGAGGAACAGGGAGGAGACCATGAAGCCCGCGAGAGAAGAGGAAAGGGCGAAGGCGCATACAGTTGCGTCGCGGTCACCCGTTATGATAGATGCCCTTACGGCCCTTGTCAGGTTCCTGAACCCGGTCCAGAGCAAGAGCAGGTAGAGGCACAGGCCGAGCAGACCGAGCTCTACCGCTATCTGGATATATGAGTTATGGGCGGAGTTCCACCTGCCCATGAAACCTGCTTCCCTGCGCCTTTCTCCCTCGGTTATCGTGTAAGTTTTAATGCCTGTGCCCATCGGATTTTCGAGAGCCGATTTGATGCCTCTCTTCCAGATGGCGAGTCTCCCTGTTTTCTCGTCAGTGTACGAATAACCCGCTGTGTCAAACGATGAGACGAACCTTTGCTTGTATTCCTCCGGGACTGCCAGTACAGCCAGGATAGCGACCATGGCCAGTACGGATATGAGCTTCGCTTTTCTGTTCCAATAGAGGAGCGCGATAAATACGCTGAAGCCTACTATCAGGCCAAGGTAACCGCCCCTTGAGCCGGTTATTACTATCGCGGCTATGTTTAGAAAGGTAAGGATGGCATAGAAGTATCTCCAGAGTCCCTTCGAGGACGTCATAAGGTATAAGCCTATCGGCACGGCAGTGGCGAATGTCAGAGCTATGTCGTTTGGATCGCTCGACGAAAGCATGGAGATGCCGGACACCCTCCTGGTACCTCCCTCGTAGATCACGCTCCCGCTGAAATAAGCAGAGATGGCCCTTGCCGCTACTACACAGCAGCTCAGGAATATCGTCTTCAGTATAATCCTCAATCTGTGCAGGTCTCCGGCGACCGTAAGGAGCAGATAGAATACTGCGAAGACCTTCAGGTACGAGTTTATCCAGTAATCATACGAACCTGCGGGCCACAGCGAAAAAGGAATGAGCGCGACTGTGAGCAGCTCGAGGCCGAGCATGAGCCTGAAACTTTTTTCCTTGAGGATAAATCCTTTTTTCTGCCTGTCGAAAAAGGAAAAGACGAGGGCGCCGAAGAGCGCGACCTTTGTTATCTTCAGTTGTTCGAGCGCCGGCAATATCTCATAGGGCCGCACGTACGCGAATACAAGCGCGACTATCAGGAGGGCGAATGTTATTGAGTTCCTTTTTTCCATAGCTTATGCGAGCATCTCGTAGAATCTTTCGGCGTACTTGCGAGACGAGAACCTTTCCGCTACCATCTCCTGGCTTCTTTTGCCCATTCTATCCCTCAGAGCGCTGTCTGAAAGAACCCTATCCATCTTTTCGGCAAGATCGTCGGCGTCGCAGCTCCTGAAAAGAAACCCGTTCCCATTATCCTCGATTACCTCGGGAATGCCGCCGACATTAGAGCCAATGACCGGCTTTCCGCAAGCCATCGCCTCGATAAGGACCCTGCCCATTGCTTCGGAGCGCGACGGGAGGACGAAAAAGGTACAGTCCTGGAATAATTTCAGGGCCTTGTCATAAAGGACCGGCGGCAGTATTTCCACCTGGCTGCTCCCGTCGCAGAGGCCTTCGTAGAACTTCTTCTGACTGTTGTCAGGGCAGTGGCCTACGATCTTGAGCTTGATATCCGGGAACTTCGACGCTATTTTCATGAAAGCCTTTATCAGGACATCGACGCCCTTGAGATGGAATGGATGGCCCATGAAAAGAATGTATCTCCCGTCCCTTGAAGAGCCCGGGTCAAATGCATGGGTCGGCACAAAATCATGGAAGACCGCCGTTTTCTTTCCGGCGGTGAGGCTTGCCCAGCCTTGCCTCTGCCCCTCGTTGAGGAATTTCACGGTTCGCGAATGCCGCAGGGAAATTTTTACCAGCAGCATGAACACGAACTTCTTCAATGTCCCATTCCCGTTGCTCTGCGCGAGCGCGGCGGCTCCTGCGTAATCCCCGTTCACCTCTACTATGAGCCTGGCGCCCGTAAGAAGGCTTATTATGGATGCGGCAAGCCCGTTGAAGACAGGGTCATAGCTGTGCACGAAATCGAATTTTTTCGCTCTGTCCGCCTTGAGTCCCAGGAGCACGGTCCTGATCAGGTAGATTAAATATTTAGCTGGTCCCTTGCCCTCGGGCATGGACTGATATGAAAATTCACCGAAATTAATCCCTGCTTCCCGCCTGCCGGATATCGATATGATATGGCCCCGGCATCTCTCAGAGAGCATCTCGAACTTGTCCTTGAAATTCGGCAGCTCGGGCCTGTAAAAGACAGGCTGTATGAAAAGGATGTTCTTCTTATCCATGTCTCATGCCTGGCCCGCCGAAGGGACGGCCTCTGCTTTCCTGCCCCTGTAATCGAGCAGATACGCGCGCTCTTTTCTGCTGAAGCCGAAGAGAAATACGCAAAGCCCGTATACGAGCGTATGCGCCGCTGCCAGGGCCAGCAAGACAGGGTATTCCGGCGCTGCAAAAGGCCTGGCCGCAAGCCAAACGGGCAGGAGCGCGGCAAAGGCAATTGCAGAGCACGCCCCTACGGTATTGATATAAAACCTGCCGATGCTCACCCCTATTGTCCTGCACGCGTAGACCGGTTGAATCGCGAGGCGTATCGCTATCATCGGGATAGCGGTTCCCAGCGCGACCCCGAGCATGCCGTACTCTTTTACGAGCAGGAGGCTCAGGCCGAGGTTCAGCAGCCCCTCCGCTACCCCGGCGTATGCCAGGAAACGGTGCTTCGAGATGTTATAGAGCATTGTCGTGGACGGCATCTGTATGAGCTGCGCCATGATTGCCGCCATTAAGACCACGAGCGCCGGATAGGCGTCCGTATATGCGGACCCCATCCATCTCTCTATGAAATGCCTGCCGTAAAATATCGCCATCATGCCTATGAAGACATTCAGGTATACGGCTATCTTTGTCGTAAGGAGGAACTTGCTTCTTATGCTCTCCTCGTCCCCTCTTCCCTCGTCCTGGCTGAAGATGGGCCCGAGGAGCGCGAAGATGTTGAAGATGAAGTACAGGAAGTAAGAGACCATCGTGGACGCGATGGAATAATGGGCCGAGACTGCCACCCCTAAAAACGCGCTAATCACGAGCAGGTCGACCCTGAATATGAGTATCTCCGAGAGCTTGTTTATGAACGTGTAAACGCTGTACGAAAAGAGCTCCATTATCCTCTTGCCGTTATAGAGCCTGAGGTCGAACCTGAAGCCTCCGGCTGAATGGAAGGCGAAGAATGTATATAGGGCGTATGACAGCAATGTCACACCCGTGAAGATCATGCCCAGGGCGATAATTCCGTAACCCATACTGAAGAACAGGAGTATAAGGAAGTTCCTGAGGAGCAGGCATAGGAGCTCTATGCATCCGGAGATCTCGTATTTGAGATTCGCGCTCAGTACTGACCCGAAGGAGCGCGACGGGAAACCCGCGGCCACGCTGAAGCCTACGAGCAGTATGAGGACCTGTACTATTCTCAAGTCTTCCCCGGCCTCCACGAAGTACGATGCCGTGAAGGCGAGGACGATTGTCAGCGCGGCCGCAACGGCCCCGATAATGAGGTTGAGGACAAATGAAGTATTTAATATCTCGTTGACCTCAGCGCTGTCGCCCCTGCCCACAGCCCTTGATATGAACCTGCCCACGGCAGAAGAGAGGCCGAAATCAAGGTAGGCGCTGTAGCCCATTATCGCGCCGATGAGCACCCATATGCCGTACATCCTGTCTCCCAGCGAATGGAGGATGAACGGCATCATGAAGAACGCGAGCGCCACGTTCGCCACCATGTATATGGTCTTGAGGACGAAGCCGTTGATTACCCTTTTTTTCCTGTTTACCATGCTCATATAGCGCACACCGCGGGGCGCGCCCCTGAAATTTCCAGCAAAAGCCCTTTGAGCTTCCCGACATGGGAGCTAATGCTGTAGTTCGCCCACGACTCCCTGAACGCCGCCTCCCCCGCTCTTTTCCTGAGGCCGGGGTCGAGGACGAGCCTTTCCATCTGTGTTTCGAACTCCTCCGGCATATCCGCAAAAAAGCCGTTGCTACCATGCTCGATGATACGCCGGTCCGACACCGTAGGCCTGCACACTATCGGCAGCCCGGCGGCCATGTAGCTTATTACCTTGTTCGAGTCCTTCTGGAACTGGCTGTTGGAGTCCCTCCACCACCTGAACGCGATATCAGCCCCGGCCATCTCCTCTTCCCAGCCGTCGAGCTTCCATTCCCTGTACTCTATATGGCTCGATCCCATCCCCTTGCCCTGGGTGTGGAAGACGACCTTCGACGAATACTTCTCGCAGAGCCTCTTCAGGGCGGCGCTTATGGGTTCGTTCTCGTCAAGGTTGAGGGCAACGCCAGTCCAATATAGCTTCAGTCCGTTCGTCTTTTCGTTGTATACTTTTCTTATCTCGCGGCTTCTGTCGTTGTATATCTGCCTCTCAAGAAAAAACGGCCTTACGCCTGACTCGTTTACGATTGCCTGGGCTGCGGGAGACGCTACCAGGCACCTGTCGAGGAGCCTGAGCCTTCTTTTTTCCCCTGACTCGAGCCTGAAATAATATATTTTTTTGAGAAGCTTCCTCACGGGGTCTCGCTCGTATACGCTCGGGTACAGAAACATATCCTGGTAATCGAGGATGAGCGTCTTGCCCGCATCCTTTAGCTTCCTCAATATTTCATAGGACGGGATTATCTTTATAAAGACCAGGGCGTCGTAAGCCATCAGCTCGTTAAGATCGAAAGGCTCTTTGAATATGCCTGAACGGAAGCACGGGTCTTTCTCCAGCTCCGCCGATACCTTGACGCCAGACTGATGGAACGAGTTTGCCGTGGTGGCCGGGCCGAAGCCGACCGCGTATTTCCTTTCAGCCGCCGTCATCAGATGTGCCTGTCCATTACTTTCTTGATGTTCGCCGCGACTACCGAGGGATGGAATCTCTCCCTGACGCTCCGCCTTGCCCTCCTGCCCATCTCTTCAAGCGCCTTTTTATCCCTGAACAGGTCTATTACCTTTTCCGCGAAGAGGGCCTTGTCGCCGGGCTCGACCGTAAAGCCGGTCTCGTTCTCGATGATTATCTCCGGTATGGCGCATACGCGGCTCCCGACGCATGGGACCTCGAAGTTAGCGGCCTCCAATATGACGCTCGGAAAGGCGTCGAACCTTGCCGGATGGACGAGCACGCTGGATCTCTTGTATATTTCGATCAGCTGGCTTTGCCTGACCGGGCCGGCGAGGTGAAGCCAGGGCCGCCTGATAGAAGTCAGATCATCCGGGACCGGGCCTGCTATGACGAGCTTTGCGCCGTCAACGCGCGAAGCGACCGTCTCGAATATCTCGAGAGCCTCGTATCCGCCTTTTCTTTCAAAGTCTGTCGTGACAAAAAGCGCCTGAGGGCCCCTTGCGGCCCAGTCTATCTCGTACTCCTCGGGTATCTTGAGGGCGGAGCCGACGACATGCGCCATTTGGGGCGCTATGCCGTACTCTCCGGCTATTGTCTCTTTCACGAAGGCGCTGTAAGTCATTATCGCGGTCATGCTCGAGAACATCTTCTTCTCGAGCGAATACCATTCGTCCCTTACCCTGTCGAAATCCCCCGGCATCCATTTGCTCCACTTCGCGTCATAGTTCGCGACCGCGGAATCGTGATATGAAAAATAAGGCACCCGGGAATCGACTGAAACAGGGCCGAAGAGAGAGCCTATCTGCAGCAGGGCGTCATAGTCCTTCGGCATCTTCCCGATTGCCTCGTTCCAGGCAACGGTCGCCATCCTGAAGGTCTTCGGGTACTTCTGGGAGCGCTCGTCGATGACGGCCTTTCTCTGCTTCCATTTCGTCAGATCAGGGTGAAAGCTTGCGAGATATTTCCAGGCCTTATACAAAAGAGGCTGCCTGAAAACAGGAAATTCGAGGCTGTACAGCTTTGAAAGCTCGCCGTACAGGGCAGACTTGCTCGCCCCTCCCTGCGTGCCCCTCCAGATATCGAGTACCAGTATCTTTTTTTTCCTGCTCATCCGGCCATTACATTCCGGTACATGTCAATGTGGCGCTCCATCCAGTTCTTTTGGGAGAGCTCCGTTATGACGAACCTGTAGGCGTTGTTTCCCATCGCGAGCCGCTTGGTCTCATCATCCACCAGCACGAGGGCAGCCTCCGCCATGCCGTGCGCATCGAAGCCGCGCACGAGGAACCCGGTCCTGCCGTGCTGCACTATGTCGGGCATGCCGCCTACCCATGTCGAGACGACCGGTTTGCCGTAGGCCATTGCCTCAAGCACGCTCATGGGAGTGCCCTCCCATAGTGAAGTGAGCATGAGGATGTCGATTCCCGTAAAGAGCGTGTCCATGTCAGAGACATACGAAGTAAAAAAGAGGTGCCCTGAAAGGCCCATCTCTTCCGAGAGGCGCTTTAGCTCAACGCCGAGCTTTCCGTCTCCGACTGCCAGGTACTGCACCTTCCCACTGCATCTCCCTGGAGCGAGCATTTCCCTTGCGGCCTCGAAAAAAAGCGGGAAGTTTTTCTGTTCAGTGAGCCTTCCCACGCTGGCTATCCAGACGGCGTCCGGGTCGAGCCCCCATAGCTCGCATATCCTTTGTCTGGCCTGGGCCCTTTGCCCGGCCAGCCTTTCAGGCGAGTGCCTGCTGTCCGAAAAAAGACAGTTCTGTATGAGCTCCACTTTCTTTCGGAGCAGGGGATATTTCCTGAAGCGGGAGGTTATCTCGCTCGAACATCCCACTATCCTGTCGGCCCAGAGCAGGCCAGCTGCATTGACAGCGTGGATGAGCCCTGACCTCAGCGAAAACGGCTCGAACAGGCCGTGGAGCGTGAAGACCACCTTTTTAACCCCCTTGCCGAAGCGCTTGAGCAGGATGGAATAGAAGGCCGACTTGTAGCAGTGCGCGTGCACGATATCGGCCCGGTCCTCTTGAAGCGCCGCCTTCAGCTCCCTGTAAAGCGCGGCGGAGAACCTTGATCCCGTGCGAAATACCCTGCATCTGACCCCGAATTCCCGGACCCTTTCGAGCACTCCCTGGCAGGCGTCAACGCCGCTCCTGTCTTCCAGGATTATATAGAGGACAGAGTCACGCACATTGCCGGAGAGTATCTTCGCGAGCGAAAACGCAACGCTCTCGGCGCCGCCGATGCCGCCTGAAAACCTCATCTGTATTACGGTGTAAGGCAAATTCATACCCTTGCCGCGGCCGAATGGGGACGGACCCGGCCATTTGCGAGCATCTCTTCGTAAGCCGCGATGAAGCTATCCGCGACGGACTCCCACGAATAATGTTCTCTTACTGTCCTGAAGGCCTCTTGTCCCATGCGCGCGTTTTTATCCTTATCCGAAAGGAGACCTATGACCGCCCGGGCGAAATCCTCAGGGGCGTCCGCTATCATAAGATCCCTGCCGTTCCGGCAGGAGATGCCTTCAGCCCCCTTTGAAGTGGATACTATCGCCTTCTTACGGGACATGGCCTCGAGTATCTTCAGGCGCATGCCGCTCCCCGAAAGGAGAGGTACGACATAGACCTCGGCCCTGTCGATGAACTCGATGACGCTCTCCACAAAGCCGGTTACCTTTATACTCCCGCACCCAAGCTCCCTTATCCTCTTCGGAGGGGCCCCGCCCACTATGTAGAGTTTAAGCTGAGGGAACTTCTTCACTATTATCGGAAATACGTTCCTGACGAACCATTCGATGCCCTCGGCATTAGGGCCCCATTCAATGCGGCCTGAGAAGACAAGGCAATGCTCTCTTTGAGCAAGCGCAGTCTCGTTCGAGGTCTCTATACCGGAGGGTATGACGTCAATGGGCGGCTTGCAGCCGTAGGCCTCGATTATCCTCGCCTTGTCGACCGCGGATATAGTGACAGACCGTTCGGTCGAGTTCACTGCATCGGCCTCGAATGAAGCGAGCCGTTTGCCCTGCCAGGAGAGCGCCATCCTGTTTACAGCGTTCTTTTCAGCCCTGGCCCTCTGCAGAAGAAGGTCTGCCTCGAGGTTGTGATGCCTTATAAGTATCGGCAGGGGCCTGAGGCAGTCGGCATATTGTTGGAGGAGCGCGGTTTCCATGTGGACCAGGTCGAACGAGCGCCTTTTAACGGTCTCTCTCAGGGCCTGCCTGAACGCCCTGTTACGGAACATCCAGACCGAATAAGGCATGCCGGCAAGCATACTCATTGCCATGCCGCTGTACATTGAACCGGGCCTGTGGGGGACCGGGACAGCCTCTTCGCAAAACTCGCTCAGGGTCTCCTGTCCGACGCCGTCCTGGTCGAGATAGACGAGCGTTATCCGGCAGCCCTTTTTCGCCAGATGCCTGAGGGTGCCCATTATGACTATCTTTGCCCCCTCGTCTTCCAGGACCGGGTTCTTGTGTGAAAGGTAGAGGATATTCATATAGACTCTCAAGCCCGCTGCCGCGGACCGGTCAAAAGACCTTTCTTATCTCGGCGATGAACCTGTTGGTTATATAATTGTCCTCTGGTATGGTGTGCGAATCGTATCCGACCAGGATGTATTCCAGGGACGCGGATGTCCCTTCTGACAGGCTGTACCTGAACGCCTGCTCCAGATAGACCCTCACCGTTTGCGCGTTAAGGAGCTTTTTCTCGAACTTCTCCAAAGAGGCTGTGAGGGCGTATTCGGCGCGCTCTGAGAACTTGTGGCCGAAATGAAATGAACTCCCGTATTTCCTGGTCTCAAACGCCTCGGTCTCCGAGTTCTCATAGTCGGCCAGGTAAGCCGTGAGCTTCAGGGCGGAGCGGCTGAGCTCCCTTGAAAGCGCTGCGCTGTACGTGTATTCCCACTGCGGGGTCGCCCGGGGGTTCTCGTTCAAGCGCGCGGCCGTAGAAAGCTCCCCCTTCGCGATGCCGAGGTCAGCGGCAATGGACGCGTTCCAGAATATGTTAGAGTACGACCTGCCCTCATCGAATTCCAGGCGGCTGGTGCCCGCGCTTGCCGATATGACCGAAGCGCTGCCAAACTGGTGCGTGAAGCCGGCCCAGGCGCTGTCTTTCGTGAAGTCAGCGGCACTGCTCATTTCCTCGAGGTGCTCGCCCTGGACGTGCCATGACGTTTCGTCTGACAGGGCTCCTCCGACCTTCAGGTATGTGGAATGGTCCCGCTTGTCAACGGCGCTCTCTTCCTTGTACCAATAGTTCAGATACCTGTAGCCCGCGGTTATCTCGATGTTTCCGGGCCTCATCACGAGGTACGGCTCGGCCAGGAAAACATTGGCCTCGGTCTGGTTGAGGAAGAGGCTCTCCCTGGGCCTGTCGGCTATCGTGGGGTCAAGGGAGACCCTGTCGTAACTGTCTGAGAGCTTGAGGTAAAGGCGGTTGCTCGCGAGCTCGGCGAGCATGCCGGATGTGAGCTTATGGGTCTCTATGGGGCTGTGCCTCTGCTTCGCGAAATACCTGTAGTCGAACAGGTAAGATGCGTCGAGTTCCAGCCTGGCCGCCTTGTAGTGGCCGGAGAGCCCGGGGATGACCCTGGTGATGTAGTCTTCCTCCCTGTTGCGTTCCGTCGCGAAGATATTGTCTATGTATTCTTCACTGAGGGCGATAGAGGGCGTTAAAGTCTTCTCGGCTGCCGCGGACTCGTTAGCGAGAGAAAGCAATAGGACTGCGAGGCATATTTTTTTCAGGCTCCCCTGGATCATGGTCCCTGCGTTCAGCTGAAGATCCGCCGGAAGATATTCCTCCTGGGAGGGCTGCTGCGCTCCACCTTGCTGGAATACTTCACCGGTATGTCATAAGGCTCCGGCCTGTCGTCGGTCTTCTCTTTTACGGAATGGTTCTGCTCAAAATGGCCCTGGAGCACTCGTTCCAGGATGGTAAGACGCCTTACTATCTCCCTGTGGGCGGAGAGGTCGGCCACAGGCGGCCTCTTTTCAATTGAATCGAGCCGCGCGGCCAGGTCTTTGATGCACTTCCTCAACTCTTCGAGGTCCCCAGCGCCTGCCGCAGGCTCCGCGTCTTTCCCGCGCTCTTCACTGTGAGTGTCCCAGTAGCGGTTCTCGAAGTCCAGCTCGCCTATGACCTCACTGGCCGCGTCCCCGGTTATGGTCCTGGTCTTCTCGAAGAAGGCCGTAAGCAGGATAAAGTCGCAGATGATGTTTATGAGCCTCGGCACGCCCCTGCTGTGCCGGTGGATGATATCGATCGCCCCGCTCTCGAACTTGACCGCGTCCCTGTTCCCGGCTATCTCGAGCCTGTGCCTGATGTAGCCCTCGACCTCTTCCTTCATCAGGTTGTAAAGATGGCAGCTTATGTTGATCCTCTGCCTGAACTGTCTCAGCTCCGGATGCGCCAGCATGCGCTTGAGCTCCGGCTGGCCGACGAGGATTATCTGCAGGAGCTTGGAGCTGTCGGTCTCCAGGTTCGAGAGCATCCTTACCTCTTCGAGCAGCTCCCTGTCAAGGTTCTGCGCCTCGTCGATGACCAGGACCGGGTGCCTTCCCTTTGCGTACATCTCGATCAGGAAATCGTACAGGTCCTTTATGAGGGCGGTCTTGTCCTTGCCCGCGACCGGGAGGCCAAAATCGTCGTTTATCATCGCGATAAGCTGGTCCGAGTTCACCCTCGTATTGAATACCTTCGAGAGCACGACCGTGCTGTCGAGCTTGCGGATGAGGTCCCTTATGAGGGTCGTCTTTCCTGAGCCGACTTCGCCTGTAAGCAATATGAAACCCGCTCTCTCCGTTATCCCGTACTCAAGGTAGGTCATGGCCTTGCGGTGCGTCTTGCTGAGATACAGGAACTCCGGGTTCGGGACAAGCTCAAAGGGCTTGGCTTTAAGATTGAAGAATTTCTCGTATTCGCCTGCCATTACCATCTCAGTACCCGTAATAATGGTTTGATTTCAGCTGCTCCGGGCTGACCCCGTTGTACACCACGCCGAGCATGTTGCCGTTGAAAAGACCGAGCGCCTCCTGCACTTCCTTGAGGGCGGCGGCCCTCTCCTTTATCACGAATATCACGCCGTCGACAAGGGCGCTCATGGCCCTGGTCTCCGCGAACGGGAGTATGGGCGGCGTGTCGATTATGATATACCTGTCGGGGTATCTTTCCTTTATCCCGGCGAGAAAATCCTTCATCCTCTGCGATGAGAGGAGCTCTACCGGGTTGTCCACCCGCCTGCCCGCGGGCAGGAAGGACAATTTGCCGATGTTGGTCTTAACGAGCACGTCCTGCAGGTCCCTCTCCTCCATCAGGCACTCCGAGATGCCGGCGCGCGGCTCGAGGTTCAGGTACTTGTGCAGCGTGGGCTTGCGCAGGTCGGTATCCACGAGCAGGACCGTGTAATCGTAGTCCTTCGAGAGGGTTATAGCCAGGTTCAGCGCGGTTATGCTCTTGCCCTCGCCGCTTATGGTGCTTGTCACCATGATCGTGTTCAGAAAAGAGTCCCTGCTGGTGAGGCCCACGACCGCCGATTTGAGTTTCCTGTACTCCTCGGCCACGGGCGTATTGGGCTGATTGAGAGACACTATGTACGGGTTATCACACTGTATCTCCAGGGTGTTGCTGTCATCATACTCCGGGACCACGGGCGAATGCTTCGGGTCCAGGGGCGCTCTCTCCTTTACGGCAGCGCCGCTCTCGCGCATCCTGAGCGCCTTTTCGATCGCTTCTTCTATCCTGCTCATATGATGCCCCCTATGCCAGCCATAGCCGCCCTGCGGCGGCTATCACCCTGTCGATGTAGTCGATGCCTGCCGCCTCCATGAGCACGATAATCGCGAACAGGACAAGGTAAGCGCCTGCCGCGGAATATGTGATGAGGTCGAGTTTCTTCATGCGCCTGATCTCTTCGTTATCCTGCATGCGTGGAATGACCGCGAGGACCGCCACTCCGAGCGACCTTACGGTCTCAAGCTCTTTTACGGTATGGTTGATGTAATCGAGCCCTATGACCAACACAAGACCCGTTGCGATGCCGGCCAATATTCCACCCAGCATTATTGCGAGCCTGTTCGGGCTCACGGCCTTCGTGGCGGTTATGGCCGGGTCAACGACCCTGAAGGTCGCGGCCTTGTCCTGCACCTCCATCTGCTTCGATACCTCAGACTGGCCGAGCTTGCCGACAAGCTCCTCGTAGATCCTCTTATATGTGTTCCTCTCCATCTCGAGCTCCGAGAGCTTCGTCTTCTCCTCGGGTATGTTCCTCAAATAAGACTGCTTTGAGGCGACGAGCCTCCGGAGGTGCTCCTCCTTGGCCGAGAGCGCCGCAAGCTCGCGCTCGGACTTGGTGGACTCCTCCTTGAGCTGCTGATGGAGCGGGTTTATCGAAGACATCTCCGTATCCGCGTCTTCAGGCCCGTCGGCGCTGGACGCGCCCTGGTTCTTCAGGAGCTGGCTTACGCTTTCCAGTTCGGTCTGGACCTTTATGACCTCGGGGTAATCCTTGGTATAAGTGAGCTGGAGCTCATGGAGCCTCTTTTTCAGGATGGCCTTCCTGTCGCTCAGGGAGTTCCTGCTGTAGACCGCGACGGTGTAGGGTTTTTCCTGGGAGAGTTGCTTTTTCAGGATGGCGCCCCTGGCCTCTGTCTCTCTCCTGGCTATCTTTATCGCCTCGAGCTCGTCCTGCGCCTTCTTTATATCTTCCACCAGGGCGAACTCGCTAACGGAGACGAATACGCCCTTTTCCTTCCTGAACTGGATGACCTGCTGCTCTATTGCGTCAAGCTTCTCCTTGAAGAACTTTATCTGCTCGGAGAGGAACCTGTTGGCGCCGTAGGCCTCTTCCCTCTTGGCGGACATGTTTTCCTCCACGTACAGCCGCACCAGGGTGTTCACGTATTCGCTCGCAAACCGGGGGTCCTTGTGCTTGAAGGAGACGACGAAGAGGTCCATGTCCTTCATGGATATCTTCGTGTTGGCCTGCAGCTCGCCTATGATCCTTTCCAGCCCCGCGTCGTTCTTGAGATCCATCCCCATGGTGTTGACGACCTTGGTAAGGATGTTCCTGCTGGACATGGCGTACGAGAGGACCTTGAGCCTGTCCTGCATCGAAGGCGTGACGGCAATGTCCTTTATGAGCTCGTTTATGACGTTGCGCTCGATAAAAACGGTAGTGTCGGCCTGGTACACCTTCGGGAGCCAATACCCGTACACGACCGCCCCGGTCATGACAGCGAGCACTACCGCGATAAACAGATGGCGCATCCTGTAAACGAGGCTCAGGTACTTCTTCGGGTCCATCTCCTGGTTTTCCGTGTGCGGCATCAGAACAGTCCTTCCTTGACTACGACGTAATCACCGGGCTTGAGCAATATATTCTGGCTGAGGTCGCCCTTCCTGGTCAGGTCCTCCATCCTGGCGAGCAGCGATGACCTCTTTTCACCGTCTTTCCTGAAGACCGTCACGCCGTTCTGGCTGGCGAACTTGGTGAAGCCGCCGGCCTCGAGTACGGCTTCCATTACAGTTATGCCCTCCCTGTACTCGATGAACTTCGGAGCGTTAACCGCGCCCACTACGTAAATGTTCTTCTCAAGGAGCGCAGGCATGTAGACGATATCGTTGGGCTCGATGACGATGTCCTCCGCGGTATTTCCCTTGACGAACAGGTTGTGGAAGTCCTGTTTTACCTTCTGTCCGTTCCGAAGGAGATACGCCTTCTTGAGGTCTGCGCCCTTTGACTCGCCTATCTGGCAGAGGAGCTGCAGAAGGGTCGTCCTCTTCGTGAGGTCAAGGACACCCGGCTTTATCCCTCCGCCGAATATGTAGACCTTGCTGTTGTTTATCCCTTCGACTATGACGTTAACGGTCGGGTTCTTGACTATCGTCTTGAGCCTCTCCGTCAGTACCTCCTGGAGCTGGACCGGCGTGAGCCCCGTGGCAACGACGTCCCCCACTGCCGGAATGGTAATCTTGCCGTCGGGCCTCACCTTTGCAGGGACGCTCAATTCCTTAACGCCCCATACGGATATCGTGAGCGTATCGCCGTCGCCTATCATGTAATCCGCGCCTGAGGCGGCGAATGGGACCAGACTCAACGCAAACGCTAAAAATGCCACTATTGCCTTTCTCATGCGCCTCACCTTACCTCCCGCCCCTTCCGAAGAGCATCACCTTCGCGGTCTCGACCAATATGAGGAGGTCGAGGAAAAACGATAGGTGTTTTATATAAAAAAGATCGTACCTGAGCTTCTCGAGCGAATCCTCGACAGATGCGCCGTAGGGATACTTTATCTGCGCCCAGCCTGTTATGCCCGGCTTGACGAAGTGGCGCTCGGTGTAGAACGGGATCGCCTCCCTCAGCTCGCTGATGAATTCCGGCCTCTCGGGCCTTGGCCCGACCAGGCTCATGTCGCCCTTGAGCACGTTATAGAGCTGCGGTATCTCGTCGAGCCTCGATTGGCGGAGTATCCTGCCTATGCGCGTCACCCTCGGGTCGTTCTCCTGCGACCAGACAGCCCCCGTGGCATCCTCCGCGCCGTCGCGCATGGTCCTGAACTTATAGAGGGCGAACTCCTTGCCCTTCTGGCCGACCCTTGACTGCCTGAAGAGGACCGGACCCGGCGAGTCGATCCTTATGGCGAGCAATACAAACGGGATAAGGGGGAGCGCGACCAGGAGGCCCGCAACCGAGGTAAACATGTCGAAGACGCGCTTCAGGAGCATCTTGGATTGGGTTATCCTGAAGCCGTCGGAAAATATGAACCAGCTCGGAGTGATGTTCTCAATGAGGAGCTTGCCGGTTACCTGCTCGTAAAAAGAGGGCGCGTCTATCACCTCTATGCCGTCGAGCTTGCAGTTCAGCACGTCCCTGAGCGGAAATGCGCCCCTCCTCTCTGAAAGGGAGACCACTATCTTGTGCGCCTTTTCCTTCTGGACGGTCTCAGCCAGCCCCTCGCCGCTGCCGATTATGGAGTGGAGCGGGACCAGCACCGTCTCATTGGTGCAGTTCACGTATCCGGCCAGCACGTAATTATGGCTCATGGTGTTGACGACCGCGCCCATTTTGTTCGCCAGCGGCCCTGTTCCGAGTATTAGCACTCTTTTCGCAAAAGTAGGCAGGCTCGCGGATATCTGGAAGGTGACGTGCAACAAGAACTGGAAAACAGCGAACGACACGAGCGAAAGGGCGAGCAGGCCCCTGCCGATGAGGACCGACGGCACCAGATAATAAGCTGCCGTGAGTAAGAAAAACGAAAGCACGGTCGCCGTTATCGTCTTTATGAGGATCTCCTTCTTCGCTTTCCACTCCTGGTTGTAGAGTTCGGAAAGGTATGAACACAGGACGAGTACGGCCGCGAAGACCCCCACGTTAACGCCGAGTCCCCTGAGGAAAAAGCCCGTGTCGGGCGGCACTCCGTAACGGATGAAATACCCGGAGTAGACCGAGAGCAGGCTCAGCAGGACGTCCATCAGGATAAGGATCGATATCTTTCCGGTCATATTATTTTCTGACTGCCTTTTTCAGTTCGGAAAGGAGCTTTTTAGCGCTGCTCATCTCGGGGAACTCCCCCTTGCCGAGCGCCCCTTCCAGGTTGGCCGCGGCTTCAGCCGTCTGCCCCTTTCCCTTCTGCGCCTGGGCGAGATGGAAGAGGATGGACGGATTGTCCGGGTACTGCTCCGCTGCTTTTTTCAGCATCAAAATGGCCTGGTCGTAGCTCCCTTTTTTAGTCAAAATGAACCCGAACGTGTCGAGTATGCGGGCGTCCCTGGGCGCCAGAACAAATGCCTTCGACGCGTGCTGCATGGCGAGCTGCAGGTTCCCTCCTTCATTAGCGTAGTAGTACGCGAGGTTGTTGAGGGCCGGTACATGGTTCGGGGATATGCGGAGCACCCTCATGTAGTCACCGGCGGCCTGCGACCTGTTCCCGGAAAGTTCATGGAGAGCCGCTGCCTGGAATAGTATCTGCGGGTTGTTCGGGCTTACCTTCTCGGCCTTCCTGTACATGTCCAGCGCGGGCCCGAATTCTTTCATCTTTGCGTGCAATGAGGCGAGCATCAGATAGGGTACCGGGTCCTTGCCCGCGAGGCTCACGGCCTTTTTAAGGGTCTCGACCGCTGCCTTGTCCTGGCCCGCTGCCTGCTGAGCCATCGCAAGGCTCACGTAGCCTACGGGGAGTCCGGGCCTGCTGTTTATTATCTCCAGGGATACGGCCTCTGCCTTCTCCCTCTGCCCCATCATGGAATGAATCCTGGCGGCCTCAGCCATGAGAGCTGTGTTGCCCGGCTCCTTTCCAAGCTCCTTCTGGACCCTCTGGAGAGCGTCGGCGGGTTTCTTCATGGCAAAGTACGTGCTAACTATGTAGGCCAGGCCTGACCTCGGGCTCTTTTTCTCCATCTCCTCGAAGCTCTTGAGCGCCTCTTCGAACCTGCCCGCGGCAAGGAGCGCCTTGCCCCTGGCCTCGATCAGGGCCCGGTTGTCCGGTTCCTTTGCGAGCGCCATGTCCATATACCTGATTGCCTGGTCAAAGTCCTTTTTACCGCTGTAATGGTTCGCGAGGCCGAGATATGCCTCGTTGGTCCCTACCTCAGCGGCTTTTTTCAGGTAAGACGCGGCCTCGTCCTTTTTGCCCCTCGTCTCGAGTACCGAGGCCAGCATAATGAGCCCCTTCACATTCTGGGGGGCCCTTTCGAGGAGCGCCTTCAGCTCGGTGACCACCGCGTCAGGCTTGCCTGAGAGCGCATAGACTGTCGAAAGTATGAAATACGGGGCCTGCAGGCCGGGGTTAAGGGCCTTTGCCTTCTCAAGGTCCGCTACGGCGGCTGAAGGCCTGTTCTCCTGAAGGAATATCTCGGCCCTGAGAGTCAGGAGCGTCGCGTCGTTCTTGCTGTCCGTGAGCCCTTTTGCCAGCACGTCCTTCGCCTTTGCGAGCTCCCTGTTTTTCACATAATAGTTCGCCAGCAGTATCCTCGAGTTCAGCACCTCCGGCGCTATCTCAACCGCGCTCTTGAACTGGGATTCGGCGTCTTTCATCCTGCCCTGGCCGAGGCTGTAGAAGCCCTTCTTGACATGGGCGTCCACAAGGCCGGGGTCCAGGTCAATGGCCTTGTTGAGCTCGGAAATCCCTTCCTCGTGCATATCTTTTGCCATGTAGGCGCTGCCAAGGACATTGTGCGCGAGGGCGTTGTCCGGGTCGAACTCAATCACTTTTTTCGACTCGTTTATCGAATCGTCGAGCCTGCCCTGCCGCAGGAGCACCATCGAAAGCATAAGCCTGGGAGCCGGGAAAGAAGGGGCGAGGTCAAGGGACTTCTGGAACTGGCTCGTGGCCTGCTCATACTGGTTCTTGTAATAATGGCTCAGCCCCAGGAAATGATAGGTGAGCGGGTCAGGGCCCATGCTCAACCCCTTCTGCAGGGCGGTTATCGCGTCATCGTAGTTCTTTTTCTGGAACAGGGCCGCTCCCTTGAGCTTGTATCCCTCGGGATTCTTCGGGAATTTTTCTGCCAGCCGCTCCCCTATTGAGAGCGCGTCGTCGCTGCTGTTCATATCAAGCAGGACCGAGCCCTTCCTGTAAGAGGCCATGATGTCATCGGGCTTCTTCTTCAATATCGCGTCATAGGCGGCAATGGCCGATTTGCGGTCCTTTTCAGAGAGTTGCAGGTCGGCGAGAAGGAACAGGGCGTTGCGGTTGGCAGGGTCCCCTTTAAGGACGTTCTGTATATGCGTCCGGGCCGCGTCCTTTCTGCCCATCGCCAAATATATTCTGGACACGGTCAGTTCCGTATCAGGCAAGTGGTTTATGGCAAGCGCCCTGTTCACATAGGCGAGCGCGGTCTCATATTCCCCGCGCGCCGCAAAGGCAAGTCCGGCGGTCTCGAGCGCGTCCGCTTCGGCCGAACCTTCATTGATGAGGTCCTTTATCTCGCTCAAGGCTTCATCCGGCCTTTCCTTCTGAACGTACACTTTCGCAAGCTCTATCCTCGCCTCCTTTAAGGAGGGATTCTGGCGGGTTACCTTCTGAAGCTCCTTTTCCGCGGAATCGAAGTTGGCGAGGCTGTAATAGGCCTTGGCGAGCTGGAAGCGCGCCTCAAAGTAGTTCGGGTCCTGCTCCAGCGCGTTCTTGAAATATACGACCGCGCCCCTCGAGTTCTTCTCCTCCATGAGCTTTGTGCCTTCCTTGAGGAGTTCCTCCTTGGGCTTGCTTGCGTTGCCGCACGCGGTTGCCAGTGACATTATCAAAACGAAAGAGACAGAAGCGAAAAACCTTCCTTTAGACAATGTTGTACTCTCCTTTGACATCGTAATCTCCGGACATGACCTGCTTTATTACGTGCGTAAACCTCTCGTAATTGAGCGGCTTCAACATGCAGTAGGTGATCCTGTTGTCGAGGACGCTCATAAGTTCCGTATCTATGTGAGTGGCCAGGATCATGAGCGGGACCGAGCGTTTCTTGAGCTCATCCAGAAGCACATTGCCGTAAGGGTAGCTCGTTATGACCAGGCCGAACTCGTTTCGGTCGAGCCTGTTCGCGAGCTCCCCCATTTTGTTGTCCATGACCTCTGCTCCAAAACCAGCGGATTCCAGGATTGCCGAGCAGACTTTCGAGAAACCGGCGTCATCGATGATGAGAATGCGTTTCTTTAGCATGGAGCTGTACAAACGCAAGTTCCATGCCCCGGCGCTTAGTACCAAAAAGGTTTGTATGGTCCTGGCCCGAATAGTTTTGATTTTAAAAAGGATTTCCGAAAAGGAGGAAAAATCTGAGGATGATTTGGGTCTTTCGGATTAGTTTTTCTTTCATCCCTTTGGATGAGACAGGTGTATCCAAAGGAAACAACTACTACTA
>Ga0209751_10000886_pt1 | contig 31603 bp, 25 predicted proteins | sample RifCSP13_1_FD_184019 | JGI IMG/M metagenome (GOLD analysis project Ga0209751, IMG submission 184019) | Soil microbial communities from Rifle, Colorado - Rifle CSP2_sed 13_1 (SPAdes) (version 2) | ecosystem: Environmental > Terrestrial > Deep subsurface > Rock core/Sediment | place: Rifle...
ACACTAAAGTTACGGCGCATTACACCGGCGCATATAGCGGAGTACCAGAACGCTCGCTTAGACGGAGGCAAAGCCCCAAAGACCATCAACGGAGAAGTCTCCGTACTTCGACAACTCTTGAAACACGCTCGCCTCTGGTATCGGTTCAGAGAAGACTACAAGCCGATTCCAAACAACAAGCCGCCAGTAGGAAGGGCATTGACTGAGGATGAGCAGGCAAGACTGTTTGAAGTCGCACAAAGCCGGGATGACTGGATGATAGCCTACACAGCCGCCGTGCTCGCCTTCTATTGCGGTATGCGGGCCTGCGAGATTCGGGCGCTAAACTGGGAGCAGGTTGACCTCGTCACAGGCTTACTCGACATTCGGCGCTCAAAGACTAGGGCTGGTTGGCGAACTCCGACACTCAATCAGGTATGCAGAACTGCTCTTACTAACCTATACGAAAAAGCTAGAACCATTAACGCCGTTGACCCAGAGCACTACGTCTTCCCTCGTCACGGCAAAAACCAGAAGATTGACCCAACACGACCTATAGTGACATGGCGCACAGCTTGGCGCTCAATACGCTACAAGGCAGCCCGCAACGATGAAGGCGAGGTTATCTACCCTAACCTTGAGAGGGTGCGCTTTCACGATGGAAGACACACTGCGATAACAACTCTTGCGGAGAAGGGCTTGCCTGATTGGGTTATCCAAGCACAGGTTGGACACGTTGACCCCCAGATGATGAAGACGTATTCCCACATACGCAGACGTGCGTTAGATGAGGCAGCAGCAGCGTTAGAACCATCCCCTAAGCAACCATCTGCAGAACTAGTTAACTAAGGGTTACAGCACAACCTATAGCACAAACACTAAAGGCCACCTCGGACGGTGGCCATTTTGCTGGGAAATTCTGGCTCCGCAGGTAGGACTCGAACCTACAACCCTTCGGTTAACAGCCGAATGCTCTGCCATTGAGCTACTGCGGAAAAGGCTACTCGCACAGCGCGAACGCGTGCGTTGGGCGCAAACCGTTTTTATAACAGATGCTTCGGAAAAGCGTCAAGCTGGACGAAAGTTTGTGGATATACTCATTCAACCACACGAAATTAGACGAGCAGCACGCCAAATTGAACAAATAAATTAGACCAAATTAATCAAATGAATGCTTGGTGAAGGATCGTGGAGCCCGCGGTAACCGGGCTCTCGGCGTGGACTTAAAGCAGTCCGTGAATAGTCGGGATTTTTTAGGTCCGGTGGCTCTGGCTAACCTCAGTTGAGGTCCTACAACCTTGCGACAATCACGCTAATTGAGAGAATATTTGCCCGCTGCCGTTCTTAAAAACGTTCTCTCATCTTGCTGAAGCGAGCTCTGCCGAAAGGTTCGTATGGAACGCCGCACCACTGCCTGGTTCAGCCAGAATTTGAGCATCGAAATGCCGCTCGTGGCCTACGGGCACGGGGGTTATCCGTTGCTAATGTTTCCCACCGCCGCCGCTGACTATCTGGAATACGAGCGCTTTCATCTTGTGGAGGCGATTCGCCCATTTATTGATCGTGGTCAGATACGTGCTTATTCGATCAACAGCGTCAACCGCTACAGCCTGCTCAATGAACAGATGCCGCCACAACTGAAGGGTGAATTGCTCTCCCGCTACGATCGCTACATAACGGATGAAGTGTTGCCATTGATTCGCCATGACACCGGCAACGGCAACCCGCGACCATTAACAACGGGCGCCAGTCTGGGCGCATTCCTGGCAGCAAACACTTACTTCAAACACCCGGACCTATTTCGCGGAGTAATCGCAATGAGTGGCAGTTACGATATCAAGTCGTACCTTCATGGTCACTACGATGATAATGTCTACTTCAACAACCCTCTTGATTACTTACCAAACCTCAACGATGACTATCACCTGCCGCAGCTCCGCCAAGCCGATGCGATCTTTATAGTCTCCGGACAGGGAGCATATGAAGCGCCGGAGCGTAGTCGTCAGCTCTCGGACGTCCTGCGAGCCAAGCACATTCCACATACACTGGATCTCTGGGGCGCCGACGTGAACCACGATTGGCCCTGGTGGCGGAAGATGTTGCCTCACTGTCTTGAGCGGCTTCTGTAAGGATAAAGGATGAAGGCGGAAGGATGAAGGATGAAGAAAGCCCTTAAAACCTTACTTAGGAGGACCTCACTATGCAAAGAGACTTGCGCGAGCGAACGAAACAATTCGCTCTTAGAATTATCAAACTATATCTGGCAAAACCACGACGAGGTGCTGGAGGTGTGCTTGGCTATCAGATTTTGAAAGCTGGTACTTCAGTCGGAACGCATTATCGTGAAGCCCAACGAGCTAAGTCTGATGCGGATTTTGTTAGCAAGATCGAGGGTGCGTTGCAAGAGTTAGACGTTTACTGGCTTGAATTGCTCGGCGAAGGAGGCATTCTGCCGATGAAGCGTCTTCAGAGTCTGCAGAAGGAAGCAGAAGAACTGATTGCCATTCTTGTAACCGTGGTTAAGCGCGTCAAGATCAGAGGGAATGAAGGCCCACGTAAACGGCTAGAAGAAATGAACGCTTCATCCTTCATCCTTCCGCCTTCATCCTTGCTCTACGGTTCGTCTTCGCCCTTTTTCCCTCTCTTTCTTTGCGGCTCCACTTCGCGCGGGCGCGTCAGCGTCGGAGGCGGTGGCTCGGTTCGCGGTGAGACGGGTTCAGACTTAGCCGGTGGAGGCGGCTCATCAGTCTTGGGCGGTGGTGGCAAGGTGACTTGCTCGAGTTTGGGTTCTGTGGTCGTCACCGGCGCTGTTAACTCATCTCCTTGAATCACCTCAGCTTCAGCGGCCAATTGGGCGCGTTCGGCGGCCAACTCTCGCTGTCGCTGTCGGAACAATTCTCTCATGTCCTCAGGCATTGCAGGTGCTTTATCAAAATCCTCTTTGGGTTTGTCCTTGAGAAAGTCCTTCATAAAGTCAATGAAGAAGGGTAACGCTCCCACGCCGCCGGTCATATCATTTCCTAAAGGTTTCTTCTTGCCTGGATAGCCCATCCATATTCCCGTTACGTAAGTAGGTGTATAGCCAATGAACCAGACGTCCGTGTGGTCGTTGACGGTACCTGTCTTACCTGCTAGCGGAACACCCAGCGAACGTGCCGCGGTCGCCGTTCCAAACTCAACCGCGCCGCGCATCATTGAAACCATCGTCAGCGCCACGTATGGATTCATCACTTTGTAAGTAGTCTTCTCCCACTCTTCAAGCACCGCGCCATCGCGGTCCAAGACGCGCCGAATGATATGGGGCTCCACTCGAATGCCCTTGTTCGGAAATGCTGAGTAAGCCGAGACCATCTGGTCCAGCGGCACTTCGGTTGCGCCCAATGCTGAAGGTAAATAAGGCGCCATCGGCACTTTGATTCCGAATCGTCGCACCATTTGGGCCCCGGTTTGAATTCCTACCGTCTGCAGGAGATGGACGGCCGGAATGTTCATTGACTTTGCCAGAGCCATCTTCAGGGGGAGGTCGCCATTGCCGAGTGATCCGTCGTAGTTGTGGGGCTGCCAATCACCAATTCTGATTGGCGCGCCACTGACTGTGGTGTCAGGGGTCATGCCCCACTCAACTGCTGCGGCGTAGATAAATGGTTTGAATGCGGATCCGGTTTGCCTGTAGGCCTGAACGGCATTGTTGAACTTGTTGGTATAGAAGTCGTAACCGCCCACCATCGTGATGATCTCGCCTGTCTTGGCGTTGAGCGTCATCATTGCACCCTGGACCGCGGGAACCTGCGATAGCTCAACTTTGAGACGGCGATTTTTTTGATCAACTTCCCTGATGACAAACTCTGCCAGATAACCGCGCTTAAACTCATCCTTAGGTTGTCGATGAGAGGGGCCCATCGCCGCCGCAGTCACAGTGGCAGTAAAGTTTCCAAAACGCACCGTAGCTTCATTCCGTGTCCGGTCGATTGCCATAACCAGGCCCATCAAATATCGACCTTCCTGATAATCATTTCCATACCAGTCAGGGTGCTTGTAGGCATTGAGCTCCTGCTGAGTTGGGAATCCGCTACCATTGGTGTCAGTCACCGGAATCATCGAATAGTTTGAGCGCCAACCGGTATGGCTGCGGTCATAGCGGCGCAAGCCTGCGCGGACGACTTCGTAGGCCTTTTTCTGTGCCGCCACATTGATGGTGGTGTAAACCGAGAGGCCTCCCTGGGCCACGCGCGTCGTATACCTGTCTTCAAGTTCCTGACGAACGTATTCGACAGGATAATCAAACGGCGAAGACTTTGGTTGTGACTGGTAGTAAGCAGTGTCGGCAAGCTGAATAGGTTTGGCTCTCTCGACATTAGCCTCAGCCTCAGTGGTAAAACCATTCTTGGCCATTAGGTCCAGGACGAGATCACGGCGCTCTTTAGCGCGCGCCGGGTTGGCGGTGGGGGAATACTCGCTGGGTGCTTTGGGGATACCTGCCAGCAGAGCTGCCTCGCCGAGCGTCAGATCCTTTGCCTGCTTGCCGAAGTAAGTTTCCGCTCCCGCCTCCATACCATAGGCATTGGCACCGAGAAACATGTGGTTAACATACAACTCCATGATCTGATTCTTGGTGTAATAACGTTCAATCTGAAGTGCGAGAGCCCACTCGTTGACTTTTCGCTTGAGCGTCTGCTCACGCGACAGAAAGAGATTCTTGGCGAGTTGTTGCGTTAGTGTGGAACCACCCTCTACCTTATCTGTTGTGAGGTTCTTCCACGTCGCGCCGATAATCCGGATTGGGTCTATGCCCATATGATCGTAAAAACGAGCATCCTCCACAGCTAGAACTGCGTTCTTCAGCACTGGCGGAATCTCCTCATACTTCAGCGGAATCCTTTTCTCGAGCGCAAACTCGCCGATAACGGTCTCACCATCGTCAGCATAAACGTGCGTGACTACACTCGGTCGGTAGGTAGCCAGGGCCGCCACCTCGTTTGCAGCGCGCGAGTAGTTAAGCTGGTAAGCAGCAATGATTCCGGTCAACCCTCCGGCAGCAAGCGCTAAGAGCAGCACAGCCGGCAGCCAGAACCGCCGCAGCTTGTGCTGACGCTCGGACGGAACAGCATTAAAAACCGACCGTTGGGAAAACGTACGAGGATCTTTTGCCATCTGATATTTCGACCTCTTCAGCAAAATCGGGGTATTTAATGGCCCCCCTGTTATTTGAAAAGTACGGTCTGGAGAGTGAACATCACTAATGGGGATTATAGCGCAGGCTCTGCTATAATTTAACTTTTGGAACACCGGGGGGCGACAGGCTTCGACAGGAACCTGAACGGCCGAACGGATGCCATGCCGGGCTCCTCTATGCAGCTCGTTAAAACGCGTAGGGAAAAACAACTGCCAATAACAATGAATTGGCTCTCGCTGCCTAATACTGGTACCGAGCGTCTCGCCGCAAGTTGCTCATGCGCGCGGACTGAGATGTCACTTAGATGAGCTGGCCTGCTCCTTCGGTCCGTGGGAGTCGGGTGAGATAAAGTCGGACTAGCTCGGGCTGAGGTCTTGTCGCTTCACTTACTCGGCACGGAGCGAATCTTTGTCGGCTTGCCGGCAGAAAAGAGAAGAGACTAAGCATGTAGAGTTCTTCGGGGTTGGCTCTTGGATCCGAGTTCAATTCTCGGCGCCTCCACCATCCTTCATGGCGGATTTCGAATTGTGAATTTGGGATTTGAAGTCAAAATCTGAGATGTAAGTCTTGAGCCGCGAAATCCGCAATCCGCAATCCGCAATCCGCATTTCTGAGCTCCCCATTGGCATCTTTGATAGCGGCGTGGGCGGCCTCACGGTCTATCGAGCGCTTCATGAACGGCTTCCCAACGAACGTTTTATCTATCTTGGCGATACGGCTCGTGTCCCTTACGGCACGAAATCGTTATCTACAGTTGAACGATACGCCATTGAGAATGCGAGATTTCTCGCTGCCCGCGGCATCAAACTTTTAATTGTTGCCTGCAATACCGCTTCAGCCCTGGCCCTCCCTGCGATCCGAAAGGCGCTGAATGTTGCAGTGATCGGTGTAATTGAGCCGGGCGTGCGGGCGGCTGTACGTCTGGCCGCCGGCAAACCTATCGGAGTTATTGCAACCGAAGCGACTATTGGGAGCAAAGCCTATCGCCGGGCAATTGCTGGACTAGATCCCACAATCGAGGTCATAGAGCGGGCCTGTCCCTTATTTGTCTCTCTGGCTGAAGAAGGTTGGGGTGAGACCGATGTTGCTCGCACAGTGGCCCGAGAGTATCTAACTGAATTCAGAGAAGCGAGTGTTGGAGCACTTGTGCTCGGTTGCACCCATTATCCAATTCTGCGGGAAGTAATTGGGGAGACAGTGGGTCCTGCGCTGCCGCTAATTGACTCAGGCGAAGCAACCGCTTGCGAAGTAGAATCCTTTTTGGCATCACGCGAGATGGCTCGTGCGGGTAGACTTGAAACCAGGCGGCGCGAACTGTGTGATGATCTGGACCATTTTTATGTGACCGACGCTGCTCAGCGTTTTGCGCGAGTGGCCGAAAGGTTTTTAGGAGCCACACCTTCAGTCCTGGAGGCGGTGGAAGTTTGGGGGCACGATGAACTTCGAACGCACTGATGGACGAGCTGTTGACGAGTTGCGAACCGTCAAGATCATAACTGGCTTCCTTCCTTATGCTGAAGGATCAGTACTCATTGAGATGGGCCAGACTCGCGTCATTTGTTCGGCATCAATCGAAGATCGAGTGCCGCCTTTCTTGCGCAACAGTGGGCAGGGTTGGGTAACTGCCGAATATGCCATGCTTCCGCGGGCCACGCAGCAGCGCACGCCACGTGAGACCGGGCGTGGTGGGCCATCAGGACGAACCCATGAAATACAGCGGCTGATAGGCCGCAGTCTGCGAGCAGTTGCGGACATGCCCGCGCTGGGCGAGCGAACCATCGCAATCGATTGCGACGTGTTGCAGGCAGATGGAGGGACCCGGACTGCCGCCATCACTGGTTCTTACGTTGCCTTGGCCTTGGCCAGCAAGCGCCTGGTTACAAGCGGAAAGATCTCTCGCAGTCTGGTTGTCGGCGAAGTCGCAGCGGTGAGCGTTGGGATAGTTGACAACATTCCTCTGCTTGATCTGAAGTACGATGAAGACTCCAAAGCTTCGGTTGACATGAACGTGATTTGCACCGGCGACGGCCGTTTTATTGAAGTACAGGGCACTGCGGAGCGTGAACCTTTTACAAGGGCACAAATGGAGCAGATGCTGGCGTTGGCGGGCCGGGGTATCGAGACCCTGGTCGCTGTGCAGCGTGCAACGCTGTCTCAGGCGGGGCGAAATCGGGACAACATACAAAGATCATGAAACATCTGAAGATTGACCAAAAGAACAAATCAAACCCGACCTACCATTCTAATCAGCATCAAAGGGAGTCAGGAATGCGACGTTTTACTCTAATTCTTACTTCAGCTTTTCTTCTCACCTGTTTCCCCTGGGCAGCTGCACAGGAACTCTATTCAAATGATCAGGTTGACTACACGCTGGAACTTCCCTCAGCAACTTGGCGAGCCATCTCACAGCGTGACGCAGCACACGAGCATGCGGAATTCGTCAACGGGGATCGTTTGGAAGGCTATCTTCAGGTCCGCAAAGAATCCGTGGAGGCGGGAACAACTCCTTCCGATCTGGCTCGGCGCGATCAAGATCAGAAGCTGAGGTTTCTTCCGGGATTCATTGAAGGTAAAGAAGAGAAGTTTGTCGGTCGACTAAACGGGGTCACCATTTCGTACGAATACGTAAGAACTGGTAAAACGATGATGGGAAGGATCTACTACCTGCAGGCCGATAACCGAACCATATATGCCTTGCGGTTCAGCGGTCTGCGGGATAGGCTGGCCCGGATCAGAAACCAGACTGATCTAATTGCGCGTAGTTTCAAACTGAAGTAGCCGATCCCTTAAGCAACTACGCATGCTTCGGGCATCTCCGTTTTTCATGAAGCTCAAACTTGCCTCCGGCTTAACAGTCAGAAAATCACCTATCGAGGGCAAAGGATGCTTTTCTAAAGCTTATTTTCGGCGCGGCTATAAGATTGCCGAATATAGTGGTGAGAAGATTTCAAGTAGCGAAGCCAAGAGGCGTGCAAACAGGCGAAGATTGCGAATCTGCGCGATCAATAGTCGTTGGAGCCTGGATGGCAGTAAGGGAGGAAATGGCACGCATTACATCAATCATTCCTGCGCGCCAAACGCTTACATGAAGATCCTTTACGGGCACATCCTCTTCATTGCTTTGCAGGACGTTTATCCCGGTGACGAGATCACGATCGACTACGAGTCAACGCTTCACTCAGACAGAAAGAAGTGCATCTGTGGGACGTCTGTTTGCCGCGGAACGATTAATAGAATCGGGTCTTAGGATTAAAGCCTCGGCAAAGTAAAGCTAAATTTCGAACCCCGGCCTTCTTCCGACTCCAACTCCACCGTCCCGCCATGCTGCTCGACGATTTCACGCACGAAGGAAAGACCCAAACCCGTTGAGTCTTCATCCTTTTCCTGTCCTTCACGCACTACCCGATAAAACTTTTCCCAAACACGATCTTTAGCTTCCGCAGGTATGCCATAGCCGCGATCCTCGACGCACACCCTGACGGCCTCGGCTTCCAAAGCTGTCGATACAGTGACTGTGGTTCGTTCCGGACTATATTTGATTGCATTATCTACAAGGTTTTTTACCGCCTGCGTAATCAGGCTCTTATCGGCCGCGACGGGAGGAATTCGCTGTGATGGTTGCTCCACCAGTCGAATGCGTCTCTTTTTGGCCACCGGCTGCAAACGGGAGATTGTTTCACGCACGACTTCATCTAGTCGCAGGGGAATCTTCAAAACTTCCTGCTTGTCTTTGCGCTCCAGCTGCGTGACCGCAAGGAAGGTATTAATCATTTTAGAAAGCCTTTGTGATTCACTAGCGATTATTGCGACAAACTCTTTGGCCTGCTCAGGAAGCTCCGTATCGGTAGTGAGTAGTTCCGCGAACCCGTTAATGCTTGTAAGGGGTGTTCGCAGTTCGTGTGACATGAGCGAGATCATGTCGCTCTTCAATCGCTCGTATTGTTTCAGCCGAGTGAGCTCTTTGATGTGAATTGCCAGACATAGCGGCTCTCTGGAATTGCCCTGGTCCAGCACCAACGACAAACGCATGCCAAGCGTTTCGTTCCGTTCGGTAAAATGGAGTTCCCGCTCGTAAGCTTCTCCAGTTTGCAATACCCGACGCACGGCAATCGCCGGCTCATCAAATACATCGGTACGAAGCCTGTCGAGCAGCGTGAATAGGTTGAGCGTTTGCGCCTCTTCTTCCTTTAACTGCGCGAAATTCAGTAGCGATTTGTTTACGTACGCGAGCGTTCCATCAAGATAGGCGATGGCGACCCCGTCTGAAATCTCCGCCAGAACATTCACCCCAAATCGTTGTTCGGTAAGCAGGCCATTAAGAACATACAAGGATTCAAATCTCTGTTCGGCGGCGCGGGTGGAAAAATAGGCCAGTCCCTTGCGTTTCTGAACAGCTTTGCACGCCTCTTCGCGCTGTAAGTTGCGAGCCATCTGAGAGCCGACCGCAGAAAGTAAGGCACGATCGCTATCATCAAATTCGTCGGCAAGCCTGATCAGGAGCGCTCCCACGGTGCGACTCTCGTGACGTAGCGGCAACGCAATGCTGGTATACATTCCGTTACCTGGGCCGACGGTGATCAGCCTGTTTAACTGCATGGCGCGCTCGCATAATCTTACGCCCTCACGCCAGATTGAATTCCTGCAGCCTTCGACCGCACCATCATCGGAGGCGCGCAGGCGGGCCGAGGCCGACAAGTTCCCCTCATTGTCGACTTGAAAGACAATTGCCTCTTTCGGCGAAAGCACAGTATCTAGGAGTGTCAGACCGCTAATGAGCCGCGAGTGGGCGGCTAATGCGTTCGGCGAACCCAGTTTGCTGGCCGATTCGACGAGCTTTTGAGTGATATCGGAATCGCGGCAACACAGTCGATAGATTTGTACTGTGGCAGTCGAAACTGCTGCGGTAATCGCTATTGGGACAAATAATATGTCGAGGGATAAAAACCACGATGAGAGTAAACTGACGATCGCGCAGGCCAGGAAAGCACTCCCCAGGTAGGGAAATGCTTTTCTGGCTCCCAGCCGCTGAACCACGAAGGCGGCTGCGAGGCTCGTGGCGCTGATCAGCAGCGTTGCAATCAAGAAACCCGGTCTATTCACGGGTGTGCCAGGCGCGTCGCGAAGGATCAAGAAGACGGCCTGCAGGTGGTTCAGCAAAGGTGCGTTCCAAAGGGCAAATGTCAACAGAGCCGCCGCCAGGGCGAGGCCCGAAGACACAAAGAATTGCCTATGGGAGTTCAGATTTGCCAAGGTTCGGAAATTTAAACGATTGAGGAAGCCGGGCTGGATGGACTGGGCCCGGAGTCACATAGCTCCCAAAATTATACACTCCCGGCAAATGTTTGTTCTACCAGAATGTTCTGCGGGTTCTTTTGTAGTGGGAACCTTAGCTGGCTATTGAGTTTATGGCTTGCAGCAGTTCGCCCTCTTCGTCTGGACTAACCGTGCGCAGGTCTAGTAAGACGCTTCCCTCGGCAATTCGCGTTATAACTGGTGGGTTTCCCAGACGCAAAGAGCGCTCGATTTCAACTGCGGACATACCGCTGTGCTCCAAAGCGATAAGGGTTGTGGGAGGATGTGTGGTTGGGCCTGATCCCCCGCCGAGGGCCGATTCACCCTTTACAATGCGGGTTCTTATTTTCGAAACATCGGAAATGTGTTGAGCTAGCCTTCTAGCCCTGTTTGCCAATTCATCCGCGGAGATAGATAACATCCTCAGAGCAGGAACCTCCTGAATAGAAGCTCCGCGTCGATGTGTGTCGAGCGTGGCTTCCAGGGCGGCGAGACATAGCTTGTCGGCTCTGAGGGCCCGATAAAGAGGGTGTTTGCGTAACCGACCTACAACCTCCTCCTTTCCCACGATCAGGCCCGCTTGCGCAGATCCGAGCAGCTTGTCGCCACTGAACGAAACCACATCCGCATCTCGGGAAATGGAGTCAGAGATCAGTGGCTCATCGCTTAACCCGTAAGGGCCCAAATCCTCGAGAGCGCCCGACCCCGCATCTTCGTAGAAGAAGAGACCCGCTTCGTGAGCAAGTGACGCCAGTTCGCTCAACGAAGGCGAGGCAGTGAATCCTACAATGCGATAGTTTGACGGGTGCACGCGCAAGATCAAGCGCGTATTCTCATTGATTGCTCGCTTATAGTCCGCCAAGCGAGTGCGATTTGTAGTGCCCACCTCGACCATTTTCGTGCCGGAACTTGCCAGCACTTCAGGCACACGAAAATCGCCCCCTATCTCGACCAACTCACCACGCGAGACAATGGTTTCGCCGTCACCGGCAAGCACGGTCAGGATCAAGAGGGCGGCTGCGGCGCAATTGTTCACAACGAGCGCAGCTTCGGCGGTGGTTAACTCGGCAAGCAAAGTTTCCACGCGTTTGCCACGCCGGCCGCGGCCTCCGGTTGTAAGGTCGTATTCCAAAGTACAGTAACCCGCGGCTTCATTGACGGCCTCTCGAGCAGCTCCTGAAAGGGGCGCGCGTCCGAGGTTTGTGTGAATGATGACGCCTGTAGCGTTGATAACGCGGCGCAACCCGCCCAGTGCTTCCTGCTTGCAAGCGTTCTGGATCCGGCTTATTGCTTGGGCCAGCAAGGATTCCCGGGATGCAATCTGACCCGACTCGTGCTTCACCTCTTGGAGCAAATCAGCCCGCATTTGTTCGATAACGACCCGTGCGACAGCAGTGAAGTGCGCCGAACCGATTGCCTTTCGGAGCTCAGAAGCCGCGGCGGAGCGCAAGATCTGGTCCACCGAAGGGAGCTCGCGTAAAGCCTCCGCTCTTAAGGTTGCTGAGTTAGCCATAGTTGTATGCCGATCGATTTCGTAGCATAGCGGCAACAGCCCGGGCAATCAAACATAAGGTAGACCACTGGCCAGCGGAATAAGGATTGACACGCCGCATTTGGACAACCTAGACTGATTAAGAAAGCGTCACCACCCTGACGCGCCCCGCCCAGTAACCCGCCTGAAGGAGTCTGACCTCGTGCCAATTGATAATAAGCTGCTGCGTGCTCAGCGTCGCACTAAGACCAAGAGCAAATACGTTGAAGAGGAACCGACCGTTGACGACCAGTTGACGCGACTCGAGGACGATATTCGTCGGCTGAAAGTCGAGTTTGATATTTTCTTCAACGGAGCGTCCAAGCGTCCCCCCTACGACACCAAGGGACGAGTCGAGACCGTATTCAAACGACTCGGCGATGACCGGACACTTACCTACGCGCAGCGCTACCGTTACAACTCATTGGCCACGCGTTACAACGCCTTTCGCGAATTGTGGCGCCGGACCATGAAAGGCCGCGAAGAGGGCCGTGATCCTGTGTCCGCCGCAAGGGCCACAGCCAAGCAGGAGGCTGCGGCGGAATTCTCACGCTCCACCTTTGTATGCGCGGACGCTCATAAGGACGTGGAGACAGTCAAGCAACTTTATAGCGCGCTGTTGGCAGCCAAAAAGGCTTGTGGCGAGCCGACCCATGACCTATCTTTTCCCCGTTTTCACCATTTAATTGCCTCGCAGGCAGACAGTCTAAAAGAGCGGCTTGGTTGCGAGAGTGTGTCCTTCTCAGTCGACGTTGACCGTGGTCACGTTAGCTTTAAAGCAAAGGGCGAGCGAAGATAAAAAACAAAGGCGACCAACTGGTCGCCTTTGTTTTATGCGCTTACCGGACCCGCGACCGGAAGCGGTCAGTGGCTTTGCCAAGGCAAGCCGGGGGAGACTACATCTTTGTTACTTTTTCGGCCTGTGGTCCCTTAGGCCCCTGCGTCACTTCAAATTCGACTTCCTGACCCTCTTCGAGTGTCTTGAAGCCCTCACCTTGAATGGCGCTGTAGTGAACAAAGATGTCCGAAGAGCCAGGCTGCTCAATGAACCCGTAACCCTTCGAGTTGTTAAACCACTTGACCTTACCGGTTATTCTAGACATAACAACGAATCCTCCTAACGATTCGGTAGAAAGGGCGCAAGTAGCTCAGACCTGGCTTGTGACATTTAGGCGCTCACACAGCCTGAAATCTGTGCCACTTCCTGCCGACTGGGGTTGATTCTTTGTGAGCCGAACGCGCTTTTTGAAGGGGCGCTACACGGAAACACACAACAAAAAATGCATGGTGAACTGCGCTTTTGGCGCGATCCATTCATGCATCTACTTACGGGGGCAAAACTCAAAACTCATTGCTGTAAAGCTCGCCGGTCCCGAAAAACGCCCGGGGGCCAATCAATGGACCTGGCACTGAAACGTCGGCGCATACTAAGCGAAGGAGTTTTGAGCTGTCAAGCGAAAAAGCGAGCATAAACTGGGATGTTGCAGGACTTATGGGTTCGCAGCAAGGCCGTACGCCAACTACCCAGTATGTTCGGAACTCCTGTTTTTTCAGTCAGTTACGGCGACTTTTGCTTCCTCGAACCCTGATTTCAAGCTCCTTGAGCAAGTATGCAGCGTCGCCAAACTTCTCGGTCAGGAAGAGCACATAACGGATGTCGACAGCGATAGCTCGAGCTTTTGTCTCGTTGTAGAAGAAGTCGTTACCAAGGCCCTCGTAATTTCCGTCGAAAATAATGCCTACCTGTTCGCCACGCCCGTTTAGTATCGGACTGCCCGAGTTGCCTCCGATAATGTCCGTAGTCGAGAGGAAATCTACGGGGATGGCAGCTCCATCGGGTGAACCATAGGATCCAAAATTGTGTGCCTCAAAGAGCTGTTTGAGTTTGGCCGGAACATCGAATGGCTCGCGACCTGTGTCTTTTTCCATTACGCCGACAAGGGTTGTGAACGGGCTATACATGATTGCCTCTCGTGGCGCATATCCTTTCACTTCACCATAGGTAAACCGAAGGGTGCGATTGGCGTCGGGATATGGTTGGCTGCCCCTCATCTCCCCCATTCCTTCCAGCAGCAAGGGACGCAAGCGGGCGACGGTGGCGTTGAAGCGTTGCGTTCGTGGACGTGCTTGTTGAGTTAGTTCGCCGATGTTGGCGGCGAAGTCGAGGAGCGGTTCATTAAGATCACGGAGTTGCGCCTGACTTAACTTTAAGAGTTCAGCAACGCTCTCGGCAGTGGCGAAACGCTTGCTGTCGATAACAGACCGAGAAAAATCGGCCTCTGCCCGGCGGCGGGCTTCGCCCTGAAGGCTTCCGAAGCGTTTCTCAAGGGCCTCGATCTTCTGATTTGGTGGCAGGTCCGCGGCTTTCTTCAGAAGATAGACAAGCATTTCTCGTTCAGCCGTAGGATTGCGGTCAGCGAAGACTTCGGCCACCCGTCCCAAGGCCCGCTCCAGAGTTGCCTGATTGGTGATAGCAGGATTTCTTTCACTCTCTGGCTTCTCCTTCTCAGCGGCAACCAACTGCGCAAAGGATGCCAGGTCAAGCAAGCCGCTTACAGAAGCAAGTTGCTGAACAAGCAGATCGCGTTGAGAGGTTGCGCTCAATTCATCGTACGCCTTTGCCAGTGATGGCAGCACCTCACCGTATTTAGTCTTTCGCGCTGGGCTTTCATTTATCCAGCGAGTAAAAGCCGCTTCTTCTGCCCGTTTCTTCTCGACAATATTGGCGCGGCGCATCGCCAGGACCGAACCGTCGAAGTTCTTTTGTGTGTTGCTGAGATCAAAGATTGTTCCCTGCAGCTTGATCCGGGCAGCCGGGTCGTTTTCTCCGATGGCCTTAAGAATCTCAATCTGTTTATCGAATACGTCAACATAGAAAGGTTGTGCGACATCTTGGTTATAGGCTACCGAATAGCTTTCCCGGTAACGACGCGTGGAACCCGGGTACCCCATCACCATCATGAAGTCGCCTTCCTTTACACCGGCCGTCGAAAGAGGAAGAAACTTCTTCGGTTTGAAGACCACGTTATTTGGCGAAAAAGGGGCTGGCTTTCCGTCCGGACCGGTATAAACGCGCATGAAGGCGAAGTCGCCGCAGTGTCTGGGCCACTCAAAATTATCGGGATCCCCGCCAAAAAACCCAATTGCCTTCGGAGGCGCATAAGCAATCCGCACATCTCGTAGCACCAGGTAGGTGAGCTTGTAATACAAGAGACCCTCGTTCATCGCGACAACACGAACCTGCACGCCCTCAGCAGCTCGTGTACCGGCAGTCTCTAGTTTTTGAATGTTGGCTTGAATTGTTTCCGTGCGCTGCGCATTTGCCGTCTCATTGGTAACGCCGGCCAGAATTTCGGCGGTAACATTCTTCAGATTCTGCGTAATCGTTACGGTGTAACCTCGCGCCGGTAGTTCATCGGTCCGCGAGTGCGCCGAAAATCCATTGGTTGCGTAATCTTTCCCAGGCTCGGAAGCTGCGACCAGCGCATCAAACGCGACATGGTGATTGGTTAGCAGCAGCCCTTCAGGAGAGACAAACTCGCCGGTGCCGCCACCAACAATCACGACGGCATCTTTAATGCTGACAGCACTGGGGCTGTAAATATCGGAAACCGGAATCTGGAGTCCTCGCTTTTTTAACTTATCAATCGGGAGCCGATCGATAGTGTCCGGCATAAACATTCCCTCGTCGCAAAAGACCCGAGCGGGGGCAGAGGCAACCAGGATTAGGACAAGGAGAAATGTCGACCAACGCGCGAGGCTTGACAGCATAGTACAAACGTTCCTTTAGACGGTGGATTGAGAAATGTCGAGGGATAGTATCAGACGCGGGAGTCTATTTGGAATTTCGGATTGCGGATTGTGAATTGAGATTTGGCGTCGGCCTCTGATAAAGAACAATTCGCAATCCGAAATCCGCAATTCGAAATTCCAATTCACTGTTCCGTCATTAAATACTGCACTGGATTCACAGGTTCGTCGTTAATCCGAACTTCATAATGAAGATGGGGACCGGTTGAGCGACCAGTTGAGCCGATCCGGCCGATAAGCTGTGCGCGCAGCACGACCTGTCCCTGAGCCACATCAATGTGTGAAAGATGTCCGTAGCGAGTAGTTAGACCACCTCCATGGTCGATGATCACGAGCTGACCATAACCGTTCTGCCAACCCACAAAGTCGACCTTTCCGCTTGCCCCAGCAACTACTGGTGCACCCCAGGGCGCATCGATATCCTGGCCGGAGTGGAACTCATAAGAGCTGCCGCCAAAAGGATTTCTCCGCCCGCCAAAACCGCTTTCAAGTTGGCCTTGAACGGGCCAGATCGAGGGCGTGTTGCCGCGTTGTCGCAATACAGCTTCATATGCCTGCATGTCTTGCTCCAGACGACTCATTCGGAGTTCCAAGCGCGCTAGACTCTCGGCATCAAGCGGCGTGGCGGGTCCACCGGCGCCGGGTTGGGTTGACGCTGCATGCGTAACCCCAGACTTCTCGGCAAGTTTTCTAGACGTGTCTTCCACAGCTTCAACCCGATCGCTCAGGTTATTCAGTTCGCGCCGCTGTCGTTCGTTTTCCGCACGAAGACGTGCGTTTTCCATCTCAATCCTTAAGTGCGTTGCGTGCTGGGTAAGGCCGTAAAGGCCATAAAGTACTCCGGAAAGCAAGAGGAGGGCGACGGTTACAAATACTCTCAACCATCTTTTTTCCACGCAAAAACGGCGAATCCTGGAGCGAGAGCGGGAGGTTTGGGCAATTACAAAAGCATACAGACGGTCGTCTCTGGCCATGTCAAGGTTGTCTCCTCGTTGTCGGGCGCTGCCATAACGTCAGCGCACGCGACCGAAAAAGGCACAGCCTCCTTAAGGCGACTTGTGCGAGTTATCGTTTTGCGAGAGTCGTACTATCCGACTTGAAGATTGCAGCGGATGAAGGAAAAACCCCACGTTCGGCTATCCCTTCATTCGGCCAGGGCTGCCAAGAGTCGTGAACCTATCATACGGTTAGCGGCCATTGCAACCGGTAAGATGCCGGGCAGAGCTCGGAGGAGGCGAGCTTGACGCTGTTCGAGAAAGGCGAATAACTGGGCCACACGGAGAGTTTTTGTGGCCTGGAGGGAGTTCTTAGAGATCTTCGGCTTCGCTTCGGCGGCGCGACCGATCCCGCAAGATTGCCAGGACGATCATTACCAGCAAAAGTACAAAAACGACGACTATGGCGATCTTCACCAGGGCCAGAAGGAAACCTACGAGACCGATCAGTTGTCGAAGAAGAGTTATGAAGAGCAGAATGAGTGCCAGGATCCCGCCAATACGTCCACCAGCCTTGAGAATGTTTATCATATTAAATCCCGTTATTATCGAATTCAGCAATCAGCCTGGGCGTTATCTGCTACGAGCGTCGCTCGAAGGGGATCGCGCCAATTTCCTTCCGCGCAAACTGAGTAGTTTCACCAGTACGAAACCTTTGCGTATCGGTTGCGCTCGTCACAACCACTGACGGCGGTGGTCGTCGCGCGTCGAAACGAACAAGACGGTCCGACGACCTGCGTCGACGCAGGTAGTCAAAAAGCATGTAGGCCCCCAACAAAACCAGTGCGATGGGGAGCACTTCGCGCACTGGCAGTTGCACGTTCAGAAGTGTATGCAGCAGGAAAACTGTGCCAATAACCATCAGAGTTACTCCCCAAGCAAACGGATTGCCATATAACCGGCGGGCAATAACATCCTCTTCAGTGTCAGGGCTCAGGCCGGCTCGCATAAGTTGTGCTGTGCGGCAAGCGTCGACTGCTGCAAACAGCCACGAACCTAAAACTCCAAGAACGAAGAAATGCATTCCCTGGGTTAGTACTGCCATCTGGAAAAAGCTGGCGAAGATCGCAAAGTGGACGATAGCCTTTGCGGTCTGACCGTTATAGGCGGCCCCAAGACCGGGAACAAAAGACAAAAGCGTCGCTACAAAAGGCGAACTCTTGCGCCGGATGACGTTGGATGGTGTGGTTTGGGACTGGTAGCGCAACAATTCGACTCCGGCGACGATGCAATCCTGGCAAAAAGGAAAGCCTTTGATTCGATGGTCGCAGGCCGGGCAAAGTGGACGCGTGCACTGATTGCATTGAACCACCGCCGGTGTTTTGGAATGGTATGCGCAGTACATCATCGCCTGTCAGTCACGCCGCAAAAATCGATGCACCTATTTGCCTGGTTGCCGGTCGCTGGCCCCCTTTGTCCCGGAGGGTTGGGGACTCTTGCGCTCCCCACTTACGAGTTCTTTCAACCCTTCCGTAATCTCTTTCATCCCGACCCTCTGTTGACTGCTCTGTTCGGCAAGTCTCAGGCTGGCCTGGTAGACACCCCCGATGGAACCATCAGCGGAGACTGTGTTTGTGAGCACAAGAACAGCCACTAACAGCATTGTTGCCACGGTTGCGAGTTGTGGCGAAACAATCATATCCAGCCATCCACGCATCCAGGAGGCCACTCTAGCGGATAAAGGCGCGCGCACCTCTTCGGGTGTTATTGTCCCGAGCGTCGCCTGCAAGATTCTCTCATTCAGGCCTTCAGGTAATGCCATTTCCTCGCTGATGTAGGTGTAACACGCGCCAATCGAACGAACTACTTCACCAGGCAATTGGGTACAGCGGGAGCACAGAGCTGCGTGGCGCTCCCAGCGGTGATACAAAGGAGCAGGAAGAAATCCGTCGAGATAATCAGTAAGAAACTCTTCAAAATCCCCACACGTCATTGCAACTTCGGGCGCGGTGCTTTGCAGTATGCGAGCATCCAGATCGCGACCCGGAGGTGGAATGGTGCCGACCCTGCATGCCTCGATAGCGTTTTTGACCTCACTAAGAGTTTCATGGCAAACGGGACAACGCAACGCGTGCTCCGCAAACCGGCTATGCGATTCCTTATCCAGAACGCCATCCAGGTAATCCGTCAGGCGATCTTCAAATTCTATACAAAGCATGATGTTCTCGTTTCCCGCTCCGGTAACTTCGCCTCCAGGCCAGCTTCCCCCGCAGAAGCACCCTGGCTTTAAGTTTCTCCCATCGCAACCACTTTCATCCTTCTGAGAATTTTGGCCAACTCAATCCGGCCACGGTTAATGCGTGATTTGACGGTCCCCTCCGGTATCTTGAGAAGATCAACTATTTCCTGATAACTGAGCTCTTCTATATCGCGCAATATTACGCATGTCCTAAGGTCGGGAGAAAGCTTATCAATCCCCGCTTGCACCTGTGCTCCCACTTCTCGTCGCTCCATCTCCTTCTGCACGGAGTTAGTCGTCGTGTGCAGATGGTAGGTGTGGTCTGCCAGATCGTCGGCCTGATGATCGTGTGGTGTACGTTGGCGCTTCCGATAGTCATCTATGATCAGATTGCGCGCCAGCCTCATCAACCAGTTTTGCAAATCACCCTGCTTTGGATCATAAAGATCTAACGATCGATACACCCTGATAAATACTTCCTGAGTCAGATCTTCGGCGGCATCCGCGCGGGAAGTGAAACGGTAGGCGAGATTGTATATGCGACGCGAATAGCTCTCGACAATCTCTTCCCAGGCCGTACCGTCTCCGGAACGACACCTGCGAACCAATTCGGCTCCTTCGCTGGCAGCCAACGCTTTTGCAGCCCCCACCTGTTAATTCTCCAGCATTACCTCTTTGTTAAATACCTAAAATCGTTAAGGTGGAAAAACTCCCTGCCCCGAGCCAATTACGATGCCCTGATGGCGAAAGTTCCGGCAAAGCCGAAAGGTGCTCGGCTCCAACAATGTCTACGAGACCCCTGGTTAACCCTCAAGCGGCATGTCTTGCCGGACATAGCAAAGTGTAGTAGCCTTCTTTGGCGGCCCTATATCTTGTGGTTTGCTTTCTGGCAGTGTCAAGCCGGCGATAAGTAACCAACAATTCACAGGACACTCTTGAGCTCTTCAGGCAAACGTAAATACCTGGAATTCGCAGCACTTTGCGGCCTGGCCGTCCTCCTGCTCTGGTGGTTTGGCCGCAAACTCGATTGGGCTGAAGTGCGTGAAGCAGTCAGCCAGGCCGACTGGCTACTACTCGCGCTAGCAACCGCGGTCATTTGTTTGGCGTACCTTTTTCGGGCATTTCGCTGGGGCGCGCTGCTGGCGCCCCTTGGTCCTGCGCGACTACGCGACCTGTTTGCTGCAACGACAATAGGTTTTAGTGCTGTGTTCCTGCTGGGTAGGGCTGGAGAAGTTGTTAGGCCCGTAGCATTACCTCTGCGAGACCCGCGCATCCGACCCGCAGCATCCTTCGTCACAATCATGGTCGAACGCATCTACGACATGATTGCGGTAGTGTTGATGTTTGCGCTTAATCTGCTGTGGTTCAAGCCTCCCAGCGGTGTCGCGCTTGAATTTTCGCGCGTGAGACTGGCAGGAATCGTCTTGCTGGTTGTCGCCATCGCGCTATTGGCTGGCCTGACCTGGTTTCGAAGGAGATCGAATGTTTTTCTGACCTGGTTGCGATTGCGCTTGGAAGGTTTTGGTTTCCTGCCCGCCCGACTTAGAAGCGCCGTATTAGGGATTCTCGAGCAACTGGCAAGGGCACTTCGCGTGCTCGTCGACGCACGAGAGTTGGCAATTACGGCCGGTTGGACGGCAATGGTCTGGTTCGGAATTGGGCTGGCCAATCTCCTAGTGATAAGGGCGTTTGGTTTGCCCTTCGGTGTTAGAGAAACAGTGTTTGTTCTGGGTTGGGCACTGGTAGGCTCTCTCGTGCCGACTCCAGGAGGGGCTGCCGGCGCTTTTCATGCGGCAACGGCGGCGGGTCTTATTTTCCTGGGAGTAATGCGTGAGACGGCCGCAGCAATCGCGATCGTAATGCACATCATCGACTTTGGACCGGCGGTTATCTTTGGATTCTTCTACTTTATTCGGGGTGACATCAATCTCAAACGGTTGCGTTCGTTGACCTCACCAGAAGCCGTCGAACATGCGGTGGAAGATGAAGCGATCGTTCCTGAGCAGTTGTTGGTGCAAAGTAACGCCGTGACCGCTGCAGATTAGGGACCGCGGCCATGACAACTTGCCTGAGGTAAAATCAAGATGAAGTGTCCGTTCTGCGGCTACCTTGAGGACAAAGTGGTGGATTCGCGCGAGTCGCGCGAAGGTGATGCCATACGCCGGCGCCGGGAGTGTTTGCGTTGCGAGCGCAGATTTACTTCATATGAGCGCATCGACGAAATACCATACATGGTGATCAAAAAAGATGGCCGGCGTGAAACTTTTGATCGAAACAAAGTGATGGCTGGACTGCTGCGCGCATGTGAAAAGCGTCCGGTACCCTCATCTAAACTGGATGCGATTGTCAACGCAATTGAGAAGTATGTTCAAGAGTCGCCGGAACGAGAACGTCCCACGAGCAAGATTGGCGAGATGATAATGCGCCGGCTGAAGGAATTGGATAAAGTTGCTTACGTTCGCTTTGCCTCGGTCTATCTGGAATTTGAGGATGTCTCAGAATTCATGACTGAGCTGAAACAACTTGTGCGTACTCGGAGCAGCACTTCGAGCAGCCGCAAAAGTTAGCTCAAGCGGTGAGGGTAAAGAAGATGATTAAGGCAGTTCGAGCTACAGGCCTGGAGCGGCTCGAGTTACAACGTTTGCGCGATCGCGTTGGCCATCTCTTTGCGGCACTTCAAGAAGCAACGGAAGCAGATGATCCTCTGGCGTCCGGAGCCTGGGCTCCCCCTGTTGATTTGTGTGAGACCGAAAAGGAGATCCTCATACGAGTCGAACTTCCCGGACTGGCCCCCGATCAGGTAAACGTAGGTTTGACCAACACTCGCTTGCGAATCTGGGGTGAGAAAAAGAATCGGATGCGTCGGAATCGAGTTATTTCGCATCTTTGTTCTGAACGAAGTTATGGTAGGTTTAGCCGGATTGTCCCGCTTCGTTGGACGGTAAGCGTACGCGACGGGACGGCCGAGTTGAGCAACGGAATACTGCTGATCCGCTTGCCGAAAATTGAAGATCGTCGCGGAGCAGAGTTTAGGATGATCGTCAAAGAGGTGAGTGAAAGCAAAAGTAAACCAGAAGAAACTGCTGACGTTTAACGTGCCGGATGGACTAGAATCAAATTATGGCCATTATCAAAGACGCAGAAATTTCCGAGGGCATTGACATGGCGGACGGCGAGCAACAGTTGCAGGTGCCGAGTGAACTGCCGCTTTTACCGCTCCGGGATATTGTCATTTACCCCTTCATGATCGTCCCACTGTTCGTTTCGCGCGAGAAGTCGATTCGGGCCGTTGACGAGGCACTCGGCGAGAACCGAATGATTCTGCTAGCGTCGCAAAAGGACCTCGACAAAGAAGAACCCAGCGCCGAGGACCTCTACAAGGTAGGAACAGCCGCCGTAATCATGCGTATGCTCAAGCTGCCGGATGGACGCATTCGCATTCTCGTACAAGGACTCGCGCGGGCCGAGATTGAGTCAGTAGACACTAGTGGTGAGTACATTCGCGCCCGGGTGCACGTCCTGCAGGAGGTTCTGCCGCCGGAGCGTTCACTCGAAGTGGAAGCACTGATCAGAAATGTGCGAGCGTCGATGGAAAAAGCTATTAATCTTGGCAAGAACATTTCGCCTGAGGTAATGGCGATCATTGCCAATCTGGACGATGCGGGCCGCCTGGCGGATTTATCTGCTTCAAATCTCGAGTTGAAAGTCGAAGACGCGCAATCAGTGCTGAACATCGCGGACACAACGGCCAGATTGCGCCGGGTGAACGATCTATTGAGCAAAGAGATCGAAGTGCTCACAGTGCAGCAGGAGATTAATACTCAGGCGCGCGCGGATATCGATCGTTCGCAGCGTGAGTTCTACTTGCGCCAGCAGATGAAGGCCATCCAGAGCGAACTCGGCGAAGGCAACGAGCTGGCCGAAGAGATAGCGCAGTTTCGCGAGAAGATCGAGGCGGCAGGTATGCCCAAGCCGGCCGAGGAAGAGGCTTTGCGGCAACTCAAGAAGCTCGAGCGCATGCATCCAGACGCCGCAGAAACGGCTACCCTGCGCAACTGGATGGAAATAATGACCGACCTTCCGTGGTCAAAGTCTTCCGTCGATAACCTGGATCTTGAGGTAGCGGAGCGCATACTGAATGAAGATCACTACGGCCTCGAGAAGGTCAAGGATCGCATCCTCGAGGCTCTGGCTGTGCGCAAGCTGAAGGAGAAACCGAAGGGCCCGATTCTCTGTCTGGTGGGTCCTCCGGGAGTAGGCAAGACCTCGCTGGGCCGCTCCATTGCGCGAGCTCTCGACCGCAAGTTTATTCGGCTGTCGCTTGGTGGCGTTCACGATGAGGCAGAGATTCGTGGGCATCGCAGAACATATGTGGGCGCGATGCCCGGGAGGATGATCCAGACGATTCAACAAGCGGGAACAAACAATCCGTTAATCATGTTGGACGAGATTGACAAAGTTGGCGCTGATTTCCGGGGCGATCCCTCTTCGGCCCTGCTCGAAGTTCTGGACCCGGAGCAGAATAATAGTTTCCGCGATAATTATCTGGGCGTTACGTTTGATCTCTCAAACGTCATTTTCATGACCACGGCAAATGTCCTGGACACCGTGCAACCGGCATTGCGCGACCGCATGGAGGTGATTCGCCTGGCAGGTTACACCGAGGAGGAGAAACGAGAGATTGCCCGCCGGCACCTTTTGCCGAAGCAGATGGACGAAAACGGTATCACCGCCAAGGACGTTCACATCTCCCGAACAGCTCTCACCGCAATCATTCAACAGTACACACAGGAAGCCGGGCTGCGCCAACTAGAGCGTGAGATAGGGAGAATATGCCGCAAGGTCGCGCGCCACCTTGCCGAAGGACATAAGGGCACAGTCCGAGTCTCGCTGAAGAACCTTCACGAGTATCTGGGTGCCCCAAAGATAATTCCGGAGGAAGTACTCAAGAAGGATCAGATCGGCGTAGCAACCGGCCTCGCCTGGACAGCGGTAGGCGGGGACGTGTTATTCATTGAGGCCTTACGCATGCGCGGCAAGGGTGGATTGGTATTAACGGGGCAGCTTGGCGATGTGATGCGAGAATCTGCACAAGCCGCTTATTCTTATGCGAAATCGCGTGCGAGGGAGCTCGAGATTCCTGAAGAAGACTTCAATAATTACGATCTGCACATACACATTCCCGAAGGGGCCATTCCCAAAGACGGCCCCTCGGCAGGAATCACGCTGGCGACCGCGATGGCGTCAGTTCTGTCTCTGCGTCCCATTCGTAAAGACGTCGCGATGACGGGCGAGATCACCCTGCGCGGTAATGTATTGCCAGTGGGAGGAATAAAGGAGAAGGTATTGGCGGCCCGCCGCGCCCGCGTCTCCACCATCATTTTGCCCCTGCAGAATCGGCGCGATCTTGACGAAGTGCCAAAGGAGCCTTTCAAGGATATTCGCTTCGTGTTTGTCGACAACATGCGGCAGGTTTTTCGGGAGGCGCTAAAAGAGAAGGTGGTGCCGCCGGTAACAACCGGAACACGCCCTCAACGCGTGCCGCAGGCGGCGTCTTCGCGAGGTTTGTGACATACCAGGAGGCGTACAACCGCTAACTATTGTAAGGAATCCTAAAAAATCAGCTTTTTGATTCCAGAGTTTCTTCACGGTTTGAGCGATTCTCGCCTGAGCCTTAAGTAAATTTGACCTGGCTGGAATTGAAGATCTTGAGCTAACCCGGCAATCTTATGAACACCATGCCTCGGTCTGGACCCGTCCGTGGCAAGCAGTTAGAATTAGGAGCTTAGAATGTCAAGATTACCCAGAAACACCCGCTCAATCTTCTTCACCGCGTTAGCGCTCGTATTGACGCTTTCCGTCCAGGCCCTGGGCAAGCGGGCCAACAACAATTTTCCCAATATTAAGATCAAAAATTTTGGGCAGATGGATGAACGCTTCTATCGAGGCGGTCAACCGAAGGAAGCCGACTATCAGAGTCTTGCGGATCTTGGAGTGACGACCGTTATTGACCTGCGTGACAACCCGGAGGATTACGAAAAACCAACGGTTGAACGCTTGGGAATGCGCTATGTAAACATTCCCATGGATGACAAGAAATATCCGAAACCGGAGCAGATTGATGCGTTCTTGAAGCTGGTGGATGATCCAGCTACTGGAAAGTTCTTTGTACACTGTGCCGGTGGTCGGCATCGAACAGGGGTGGTCGGCGCTGTCTACCGATTCACCCACAACGATTGGAACTATGATCAGGTTTATGCCGAAATGAAGCAATACGACTTCTATTCCAGCTGGGGACACGGACCCATGAAGCAATTTGTGAAGGATTACTGGGCAGCGCGGCAGACACAGCCAGTCGCCGCAACGGCAATTAAGTGACCGCAAGCCCAATTAGAATTTCCAGACCGCTCCACTTTACGAGGGGCGGTCTTTTTCATTGGCGCTACTGATAAAGATAAGAAAAACTCTTCTTTTGTTCCCATTCAATGCTGCCCACATTCTTCGCGTCCCTTGCCAGTATTTCCTCGCTGAGCTGGTCGGTCGTTATTACCGGATTCACGGCAACTGAATAGATTATCTCGCCCGGCGACTCACTTCCATCTTCCCTATTAAGTCCTCTCAATTCCGAATCGAAACCATGGCGTTCAAATAAATTGCGGAGCATCTCTTGAGTAGCCCCGACATTACGGCTGCTGACCTTGAGATCCATCGAGCGGTAGACCAGCTTTGGTTCTCTAGACTCGAGGATCCAGAGCAATATTAAGGAAAAGACCGTCAGCACAATCGCCAAATCCAGGCGCCCCACCCCAGCCGCCAGCCCGAGCGCCAGGCTTAAAAGCAGAACGGTGATTTCTTTAGGATCTCGGATATTGGTGCGGAACCGAACCAGCGAAACGGCGGCAAAGATACCAAAGGCCCGAGCAGCATTGTCGCCTACAATCATCATTAAGGCTGCGGCCACGACAGCAAGCAGAATTTGGGTCTCCGCTACATAAGGATTTCGTTTGACCGTCGACACTCGCCAGCGCGCGCGAAAAGCTAGTGCGCTTCCCAACAAGGCAGCCAGCAACAGACGCCACGCAATCTTGGCCACAACTTCACCCCAAGTTTCACCCTGTACGAGCGCTTCTCCTTGAGGCGAGGCGAAGATTCGTCCGAAAAAACTGTCGCCGCTGGCTGGCTGAGTCGCAGGTTGCGCTTGCGCGGTGCTCTCCCCAGCGCTAGCTGGTGTCTCCACTTGTATAGTTGGCTCTCGGACAACCCTTGATTGGTTTGTCTTCCCGGTCAACAAATACACCGTCAAGGCACTTGCCAGAAGCACCAAAACAAAGATGCCGACTAAAGTCAGGACTTCTTTCCTTTTTTTTAGGTTTAGATGATACATGTTGACCGGTTCCTTCCTGTCGAGTCTCTTACCCGACGACACTCAAGGGGGCTGCCGGTTTCCCGATGAAATAGCTCTGGCTGTCGAATGGTGTTTCGCTAGCTTCCCTTTCAACCGCGATGTACGTGCCGCTGGAGTCTAGTTCTCGCGCCTTTGTTTTATCACGCAGGTACGCTGCCAAAACCACGTCCTTGATGTACCCCTGTAACAATGGATCGGAAATCGGGGCTACCACCTCAACGCGATGCTTCAAGTTACGCGACATCCAGTCAGCACTACCGATATAGAACTCTTCCTCGCCACCATTGGCAAAATAGAACACCCGACTATGTTCAAGAAATCGCCCCACGATGTTTCTGACCGTTATGTTCTCCGAGAGACCCACGACGCCCGGTCGTAGCATGCATATACCACGTACGATCAGGTTTATTTCGACGCCTGCCTGAGATGCTTCGTAAAGTTTTTCGATCATCCCCTTGTCAGCAAGTCGATTCAGCTTTGCCATAATCCGGGCTCGCCGTCCGCTGCGCTGATGTTCAATCTCGCGATCGATGAGTTCATAGAACTTCTCGCGAAGGATTACGGGCGCGACTAGCAGCTTCCGATACGCCGACTGCCGCGAACATCCAGTCAAATAATTGAACAATTCAGTTGCGTCAGCCCCGATCTCCGGATCGGCTGTAAAGAGGCCAAGATCTGTATAAGTACAAGATGTCGTGGGATTGTAATTGCCGGAGGCGATGTGTACATACCTTCTTAACTCATCGCCCTCCTGACGGACTACAAGGGTAAGCTTGCCGTGCGTCTTCAGGCCGACGATACCGTAGACTACATGAACTCCCGCCTCTTCAAGTTTTTGGGCCCACTCAATATTGTGTTCTTCGTCGAAGCGGGCTTTTAGCTCGATCAGGGCAGTCACTTGCTTCCCCTGCTCGCTGGCCCGAATGAGCGCCGGTGGAATTGGTGAATCAGGGCCTGTGCGATAGAGGCACATTTTGATCGCCACAACGTCCGGGTCTTCCACGGCCTCATTAATAAACTGAGTCACGAGGTTGTACGAGTCATAGGGGTGATGCAGTAGAACGTCGCGTTCGCTCACCACGCTAAAGATCGATCTGTGGCCGAAACATGCGGGAGAAGTCGGAGTAAAAGAGTCGTCTTTAAGATCGGGCCGATCAAACTCGTACAGCGGCATCAGATCCTGCGCGGCGAGCGGGCCGTCAATTTCATAGACGTCCTGCGGCAGCAGATCAAGCGAACGACTGAGGTATTCGACCATGTCTTCCGGCATTCGGGCAGATACTTCGAGCCGGACTGGAGTTCCGAAGCGTCGCTTCCGTAGCTCCTGCTGTATCAGACTCAGGAGGTCGCTGGCCTCTTCTTCCCGAATCTCGATATCGGCGTCACGCGTAACGCGAAAACGATGACATGTCCCCGGAAACATCCCTGGAAAGAGCATCCCTACATTTGCTTCTATTAGATCCTCCAGTAAGACAAACCTCGTGTTTGAAAGACCAACGGACACGAGACGAGGCACTAGCGAGGGTACCTTAATGCGTACGAACTTCGGCTCAGAACTTCGCCGTGCCGAGTCCGGGGGGAAAGGCTCCGGCGGACTCTCAACCATCAGGCCAAGGTTCAGACTGAGAGGCGAGATATATGGGAACGGATGACTCCGATCAACCGCTAGTGGCGTAAGGATCGGAAAGACCTTTTGCAGGAAGAAAGAGTCGAGCTGCTTTTTCTCAGCCGCGGAGAGACTGGAGTACGAGAGAATCTGTATTCCGGCATCGCTGAGGGCCGGAATGAGCTGCTCTCTGAGACAGACCATTTGCTGGTCGATCATAATTAGCAGGCGCTTCCTGATTTCGTCGAGCTGCTCGCCAGGTGTCATGCCATCGGGAGAAAGGTCGGTTACGTTTTCATCCAGCTCTTCCTTTAACCCCGAAACCCGAATCATGAAGAATTCGTCGATGTTGGATGAAAAGATGGCAATGAACTTGAGCCGTTCGAGCAGGGGATTGCTCTCATCGAAAGCCTCTTCCAGCACGCGGCGATGAAATTCGAGCAAGCTCAATTCCCGGTTGAAGAAGAGCCGCGTTGCGTTCTCCGCAGCTGGGTGGAGAGCCGGCAAACGGGTAGTATCGTAAAGTTGGCCTCGTCCTGATTCTCTTCTAATCGCTGTAGACATAAGTTGTTCCCGTGTTAACTGGATTTAATCGCTTCTTCGGGCGGTAGCGCTTCCGTCAAAATTTTCAAGTCGATAATTACATTTCGGAAGTGGGTAATCCCTTTCGGAACAACTCCAGGGAGAAAGCTGCACTACAAGGAGATTTTGGCAAGATATGTTCCAAAGCCCTCTGAGGCGCCGGGCATGGGAAAAGTTGCATCATTTGCCTTTAATACGGAAATCTTCTTGAAAACAGAATCTTTAGCTGTACGAATTTCATGCTTTTGGCGCACTCTACGATACATAGATTTGCCGCCTCTAGCGCAACCTCGGACACAGGAACGGCATCTTTAGCCCGGGACCGTTTGGTGGAAAACTTCACTGAACGAGCTCTTTCCAGAGCAGCAATTGTTTGACACTCCGGAAAACCGTGTGATACGCTCCGGCGTGTCTGTGGCTCCTCCCGACCAGAAGTGTCTTCACTTCCAAGTGACACAGGGGCCATAAGTTAACCTCGCGAAAAAGATTGTGAGTACCGCGCGGGCCGACTCTGCTGCGGAAGTCGCTCCCGTTTCGCACTTTATCTTTTGTAAGGAGAACCAGGATTAATGGCAGCGAGCCTTCCCCGTTTCATTCCCCGTCTGGCTCTAATAGCAACGCTCACGATTGCGGCGAGCAATGTCCTTGCGCAAATTCCCGCTGGTTCCTCAGCGCGTTCTATTCCCACGGAAGTTGAGAAAGCTGAGCCTCGCGTTTCTCTGATCATTGCGACGGCAGAAGACCATTTTCGAAAAGGTAAACTCAACCTTGAGGACAACAAGCGCGAGCAAGCTCGCGATGAGTTTGATAAGGCAGTGGACGCAATTCTGGAATCGGGACTTGACGTTCGTGCCAGCCAGCGCTTGCAGACTTTTTATTTGGAGTTGGTTGAGCGGATCTATCGCGAAGAGGTGCCTTTGGGCCATGGACCTGCTCAGGTCAACGTAACCGCACTGGTAGCGCAAAACGTTCAATCAGGAACCGCCACACCGCAGAAAGTACAGCCGCCTCAGATCGGCTTTCGTGAACAGAAGTTTGAGCCCTCGCCTCTCGACGAATTGAGCCGGTTGGTGCTCACGCCCGACGAACAGAACGTGTCAGACGCCGACGTTCTTGCGCTTGAACAGGCCAAGCAGAACGTCAATTTCGCGTTCACGATAAATCCTCTTATCCAACAATACATCAACTATTATCAGGGGCGCGGGCGAGCCACGATGGAGACTGGATTAAGGCGTTCCGGGCAGTATATGAAACTAGCCCGCCGCATCTTCGCGCAGGAAGGTGTTCCGGTAGACATTACCTGGTTGGGCCAGGTTGAAAGCGCGTGGCGTCCGAAAGCGGTGTCCTGGGCTGCTGCTTCAGGCTTGTGGCAATTTGTTCCCAACACCGGACGATCTTACGGGCTAAGACAGACCGCCTGGATTGATGAGCGCAATAGTTTTGAGCAGGCAACTCGTGCCTCGGCCAAATACTTGAAAGACCTGGCCGCTCGTTACAACGGGAACTGGGAATTGGCAATGGCTGCCTACAATACGGGTGCTGGAAATGTTGATCGCGCCATTTCGCGCGCCGGTACCGCCAGCTTCTGGGCGATCTACCCATACATCGCGCAGGAAACACGTAATTACGTTCCGAACATCCTGGCGACAATCCTGATAGCTAAGAATCCGGAAAAGTATGGTTTCAAGGGTATTCGTCCAGACCCGGCAATGGCATACGGAATCGTTCGCGTCTCGAGCGCGACCAGTTTGCAGTTGGTTGCTGACGCCACTGATTCCAATGTCGATCACATCCGTAGCTTGAATCCCGAGCTAAGACGAGACATTACTCCAAGGGGCCAGACCTACGACATACGGGTTCCTCCAGGGAAAGAGAGCCAATTCTTCTCCATTCTCAAACGGATTCCCGGCGACCGTCGCGATGTGGCGCGCGTGGTCTCAGTCGCTCCCGGAGAAGATCTGCAGGATGTGGCCAGCCGCACTGGAACCAGCGTTTCGCAACTGCAGGCGATGAATAGCGGAGTCGATTTCAACTCGACCACGAAGTTAGTAGTTCCTAATAGCAACGTTCGCCTCACTAGTTGGCAACGAGTTAAGCCAGCAATGGAAACAAGCGGTCCAGCTTTAACTCGAATCCGTGCCCGTAAAGGTGACACGATCTCGAAGATTGCGGTAGCGCGCAGGCTGGATGTCAACGAGGTTGCCAAACTTAATGGTGTAACACCTGACGCTGAACTGCGGGCGGGCCAGGAGATTCGGCTTCCGGGTTCCGGCGGAGCAGCACCATCACGTCGGCGCTAAGGGCTCGGTCTTCGATCCTGGGCCTCGACTTTAAGAGGCCTTTCTTAATTTCTAACGGGCGCGCTTTTCAATGAAGTTTCATTGAAGGCGCGCTCGCTCATTTTAAGCCGCAGTCAGGAAGCCCGGGGTAAACTGCAGTCAGGAAGGGTTGCTTGCACTCGCAGATCTGACAAATTGATGCTTTGGTAGCAGCGGGTGCAAGCAACGCTTCCTGACTGCAACTAGCGGACCTCACAGATTTAGATGACAAATGAAAGATGTCAAACGTCAAATGTCAAATGATCTGAATTCCAGCCTTACAGAAAACTGTTTTTTCGGGAGTTCCTCACATGCTCTTTCGAACTCTTTCCGGCGCCGTTTATGGCATTGATGCCGATCTCGTTGACATTGAAGTTGACCTCACTCCCGTTCGTGGTGAACAGGAGCAGGCGTCGGTCACTATAGTCGGCTTGCCCGACGCCGCGGTGCGCGAATCGCGTGAGCGAATTCGCGCCGCCATCAGCAACTGCGGTTTCTTTTTCCCAATCCAAAAGATAACCATCAATCTCGCTCCGGCAGATGTTCGCAAGGAAGGCGCGAGTTTCGATTTGCCGATTGCTCTTGGGATCCTTGGGGCCAACGGAGATCTGGCGAAAGTCGAGAGCCTGATTCACGTTCTTTGTGTGGGTGAGTTATCGCTGGATGGACGAGTGCGTCCTATTAAGGGCGCGCTGCCGATTGCCATACTTGGGCGCGAGGCGCTCATCAAGCA
>Ga0209751_10000888_pt1 | contig 31534 bp, 28 predicted proteins | sample RifCSP13_1_FD_184019 | JGI IMG/M metagenome (GOLD analysis project Ga0209751, IMG submission 184019) | Soil microbial communities from Rifle, Colorado - Rifle CSP2_sed 13_1 (SPAdes) (version 2) | ecosystem: Environmental > Terrestrial > Deep subsurface > Rock core/Sediment | place: Rifle...
ACCTTCAGGAAGGTCGCCGGGTGGAATGTGCCGGCGCCCTTTTCCATGTCGTATGGCTGCATGAGATTGCAGCCCCTGTCTGCCCAGAACCTCTGGAGATTCAGGATAACATCCTGGAAGTGCATTTCAGTTCCTCCGGTGAGGATTTATTCTACTCTTTTTTTCCTCTCCCCTGGGGGAGAGGATGAATGTGAGGGGGCTTCAACTGCATACCCCTCACCCCTGCCCTCTCCCCGGCGGGGAGAGGGGGAGAAAAATGAGACCTCGGGTGTTTATTGACAGTCTATTCTACAAAAAAGCGAGTATTGAAGTCAAAAAAGGTTTTGCCCCTCTTTTCTAAAGAGGGGCAGGGGAGATTATTTGTAGGGTGCTCTCAAAGCACCAAAAGTAATCCCCCTCAGTCCCCCTTTAGAAAAGGGGGAAGTAGAGGTTTTTAACCTCTAAAAAAAAGTATAAACGACATATCCAGCGATTATGATAGCGAGATATACGGCGCTCCTGACCAGTACGGCTTTTATGTTTTTGGCTGTGAGTGCGCCTTCCTTGCGGCCTGTAACATCCCCCATCAATGTAAAAAAGACTATGAAGAGGTAGGCGAGGGCGAACGCCAGCGCTATATTTATATCCATCTATAGACCTTAAGCCCAGGCGCTTTTGAGCTTTGCCATGAAACGCCTGGTCTTTAGCTCCTTTCCCAGCTGGAATTTTATGAAGTCGTAGAGAAACCGCTCGCTCTCTTCGAGGAATGCCGCCCCGGGCTTGAGCCTCTCCAGCTTCCCTGCCTCAAGGCGCGCTGCCATTGAAAGGAGGCCCGCTGTGCCCGGAGATACCGGTATAAGCCCCATGATACCCGAAGAGCACCGCCTGCAGACAAGGCCGCCCCTTTCAGAGCTGAAATAGAGCCTTTCTTCCCCGGCGTGCTGCCTGCACGCCACGCAGCCGCCAAGGTGGGGCAGGTAGCCGCATATTGAAAGGAGCCTTATCTCGAAGAACCGCAGGAGCTCTTCATTCGGACTGGCTTCGAGCATCTTGAGGAATGCGACAAGCGTATGGTAGACGGCAGGGAGCACGATCCCCTCGCGCGTCATCTCGGAGGTAAGCTCAAGGAGATAGCAGGCGTCAGCAAGCCTCTCAATGTCTTCTTTTAAAGGCGCGAACGCGTCCACGAGCTTCGCGTCCTCTACCCGCACGAAATCAGTACTACCGTTATGGAAGAACATGAGGTCGATATGCGAGAGGGGGTCGAGGTTGCCGACGAACCTCTTCCTCGACCTGCGCGCGCCCTTGGCAATGCCGGAAAGCTTTCCCTGCTCAAGGGTGTAGAAGGTGAGTATCCGGTCAGACTCGCCGTAGTCCAGCGAGTTCAAAACGACCGCGCGGGCCCTGTATGAACCGCGCTTCATATTACAGAAGGCCCATCTTCATGAAAATGGTCGCAAGCCCCAGGAAGGTGAAAAAGCCGCCTACGTCGGTAGACGCAGTGACGAATATGCTCGACGATATTGCCGGGTCGAAGTTGAACCGCTTAAGTACCAAAGGCATTATGGTGCCTATGAGCCCGGCTATCATCATATTTGCTATCATGGCCAGGAAAAGGAGGAGCCCCACGATCGGGTTTGCGCCGAGCAGGTAAGCTATGAACCCGGCGGTCCCGCCCGTCAAAAAGCCGTTGCAGAAGCCGACAAGCACTTCCTTCAAGAGCACGCCCCTGGCGTTCTTGAAGTTTATCTCGCCCAGGGCCAGCGCCCGCACCACCACGGTGATGGTCTGGGTCGCGGCGTTCCCGCCCATGCCCGCCACTATGGGCATGAGCACGGCCAGGAGCACGAGCTGGGCTATGGCGCCCTCGAAGAGTTTCACGACGCTCGCGGCGACAAGGGCGGTTGCGAGGTTCAAAAAGAGCCAGGGCACGCGCATCCTTATGGCCCTCAGGGGCGGGTCCAGGGCCCTGGCCTCGGTATGAAGGCCCGCCATCTTGTAGAAGTCCTCGAATATCTCCTCCTCGAGCACGTCGACCACGTCGTCGATGGTTATCCTTCCGACGAGCCTGCCTTCGTGGTCGACGACAGGCATCGATATGAGGTCATATTTCTGGAAGAGCTTCGCGACCTCCTCCTGGTCCATGTCCGTTGTGACATGCAGGGCTTCCCTGTTCGTTATCTCGATTATCCTGGTCTTGGGCCTGGCAAGGATGAGCTTGTCGAGGGAGACCGACCCCACGAGCCTGCCATCCCTGTCCACGACGAAGACGTTCGAAATGTTCTCTATCTCCTCGGCCTTTTTCCTGACCTCCTCTATCGTCTCTTCGATAGTGGCGGTCTCGTGTACAGATACAAGCTCGGCCTGCATCTTTCCGCCGGCAGTGTCCTCGGGATAGACCAGGAGCTTCTGTACGGCGATGGCCTCGTGCCGGTCTATGCCTTCGAGGACCTGCTTGGCGTCCTCGACCGGCAGCTCCGAGATGACGTCTGCCGCGTCGTCGGTCTCCATCTCATGGACGACCTCGATGAGCTCTTCGGAGGTTATGGAAGAAATGAGCGCCTTTCTCAGGCGCTCGTCCACCTCGAGGAGCACGGCTGAGGCCTGCTCAGGGGAGAGGAGCTTGAAGACCCGCATGGCCTCCTCGTCCTCCAGGGACATGAGAAGCCTGCCGATGTCAGAAGAGTGCAATTCTTCGAGGAGGCGCGCGATATCCTCCTCGCGGTTGGCCTCGAGGTAATTCTTAACTTCTTCTGTATGGTCGTGTTTTACTTCGACAACCATTGGAGCCCTTTACGGTGAATTTCGGTCCGGAACGTCGTCTATCCGCGGATTTAAACGAGCTTGGAAGGTGAATTCCTGGTCTTGCCGGCTTATCAGAAAAAATTAGCACCGGAGAGGAGATAAGTCAACAGGGAAGAGGCTATTTTATTGTGAGACAGCCAATAAAAAGGGCGGCCTGAGGCCGCCCTTTTTAATGCCGATTGTCAGGTCTCTTATCTCTCCAGGAAAAATGGCCCCTTGACGGTCCTCATCACATGCTCTGTCGTAGAGCCGAGGACCATCTCCACGAGCCTCGAATGGTGGGACGAGCCCATGAAAAGGAGGTCGTGGCCGTTCTCTTTGTAATAATTCTCTATGACAATGGGCGCGTCCCCTTTGCGGTGGACGAACCTGGCCTTTATGTCATAGGGCTTGAGATACGCGGCAGCCTCTGCAAGCAGGGCTTCGTCTTCCGCGGCCGAGACGGTAAGGACCGTGAGCGTCAGGTCGAGGGTCTTGACCCATTCTGCCGCCGAGTGCATGGCCCTGCTCGCGCTCGGGCTGCCGTCATAGGCAAGGAGCGGGTTGGTCGGTTCCGTGAAATGCTCGGGCACAATGAGGACAGGCTTGGGCGACCTCCGGAGCACGCTCTCCGTGGTCGAGCCCAGGAGACCGTACTCGAACCTGGCGTTCACGCCCCTCCTGCCTATTACAACCAGGTCCGCCAGCTTGGCCTTTTCGGTTATCTCGTTGGCGACGATGCCGAAGGTTATCTGGCTTTCGCAGGTCGCGTCGTTCTCCTTGCAGGCGTCTTCAAAGGCTGACAGGATGGTCTTGCCCCTGGCCTCCATAGCCTCTCTCACGCGGGTGGAGAAGTTGAGGAAGGGCTCAAAGCCCAGAGACCCTGAAATATCGTGGAGAAAAGGGCCTTCAAGGGATACGACATCGACTACATGCACTCCGGCAAGCACAGCGCCGAACTTCTTTGAAAGCCACATCGAGTAGTCCAGCGCTGCCGTGCCAAATGCGGATCCGTCCTGCGGTACCAATATGGTTTTTATCATGCCGGCGTAAGCTCTCCTGCGTGGGTCACCTCGACCAGTATCTCATCGTCGCTCGCGTCTATCTTGAATAAGTCCCCGTCCTTCCACTTGAGCGTGACCGGGACCTTCACTTTTTCATCAACGTGCCTCTTGAGGAACCTGGCTCCGTATTTCTGGTTGTAGCCCTTGTCAACGAGGAGTTCCATGGCCCTGTCCGTCACTTCCAGGTGCTTGCCGTAAGCCTCCATGTGCTCGCGTATCCTGTCGAGGTACATGAGGGTGAGCTCCCGCACCTCTATCCTGGTGAGAGGAGTGAAGACGATGATGTCGTCTATCCTGTTCAGGAACTCGGGGCTCAAGGAGTTCTCGATCTCTCTCATTATGTCTTTCTTGTAGCTCCTGGCGTCCACGTCGCTGTCCGTCATGAAGCCAAGGGGCTTCACGTACTTTTTGAAGACGTCCGCGCCGAGATTGCTGGTCATTATGATGACCGTGTCGCTGAAGTAGACCCTCTTGCCCCTGCCGTCAGTGAGCCAGCCCTCGTCAAATACCTGGAGGAAGAGGTTCAATACATAGGGGTGCGCCTTCTCTATTTCGTCGAGGAGCACGACCGAGTACGGGTTTTCGCGCACCGGGTTGGTAAGGAGTCCGCCGCGCTCGGAGCCTACTATGCCCCTGGGCATGCCGATGAGCTTGTCAACCGCTACGGCAGAGTCCTTGTACTCGCTCATGTCGACGCGTATCATCTTTTTATCGTCGCCGAAGAGGAAATCCGCCAGCGACTTCGCAAGCTCGGTCTTGCCTACGCCCGTGGGGCCGAGGAAGAGGAGCACGCCGTCGGGTTTGGAGAAGTTCTCTTTCAGAGGCCCCTTGTTGAGCCTCAACCTCTTGGAGAGGGCCGTTATGGCCTCTCTCTGGCCGACCACCCTCCTGGCCAAGGTCTTTTCCATGTCCTTGAACCTGCCCACGGTGTCCCTGAATATCATGTCCCTGGGTATGCGGGTCTCCTGGGAGATGACCTCGATGACGTCGTCGGATTTGACCGGCTCAGCGGGCCTGTTTATCTCGACCTTTACGCACGAGGTGTCGAGCCATCCGATGACCTTGTCCGGCATCTTCAGGCTCCTCATGTACCTCGTGCTCATATCGAGAGCGGTGTCTACCGCTTCGTTGCTTATCTTTACCGAGTAGTTCCTCTCGAGCCTGGGCTTTATGCCGTAGAGTATCTTCCTGGTCTCCTCTACGGTGGGCTCCTGTATCTGCACGAGCCTGAAGCGCCTCGCGAGCGCCTCGTCCTCAGCTATAAACTCCTTGTACTCCGAGAGTGTCGTAGCGCCTATTATCTGCACCTCGCCCCTCGATAAGGTCGATTTGAATATATTGGCGGCGTCCGAAGGCACGCCCATGGCCGAACCGGCGCCGATGAGCGTGTGCGCCTCGTCGATAAAGAAGATGATGTTCTTTTTCTCCTTTATCTCCTTTATTATCTTCTCTATCCTGTCCTCGAACATGCCCCTGAAAATGGTCCCGGCCACGACCGAGTTCATCTGCAGGTTAACGATCTGTTTGTCACGGAGGCGCTTGGGCACCCTCTTCGGGTCGAGCTCTATCCTTCTGGCAAGCCCTTCGACCACGGCCGTCTTTCCCACTCCGGGTTCGCCTACTATCATGACCGAGTTCGACCTGTCGACATGGCAGAGTATCTCCATGACCTGGTCTATTTCATGGTCCCTGCCGATTATGACGGGGAGCTTGTCAAAGCGCGCGAGCTTGTTGAGGTTGACGGCAAAGTGCTTGAGGTTGGGCGGAAGCTCGTATTTCTTCTTGAGCTCCTCTTCCATCTCCTCTTTGCTGCGTACCTTGACCGTGATCCGCCTCATGACATAGTCCGGGTCAAGGCCGAAGCTCCGGAACACCTTTGCGGGAAGGCTGTGGTTCTCCTGGAAGATGGCGATGAAGAGGTCGGTGGAATCGAGCTCGTCGCGGCCCCACCTCTGCGCCTCTTCGCGCGCGAGCCTGAATACGTTCCTGGTGGCGGGCGGGACCTTGAGCCCGAGGCCAATGTACTGCCGGGATACGTTCAGGTGTTCATTGAGGAAGTTGATGACATGATAGACGTCGAGGTTCAGGTCTTCCATGACTTCGCGGAAGAAGTTCTCCTCGACCTTTGCGAATGAAAGGAACAGGTGCTCAACGCCGAGATAGAAATGCTGGCGGGTCTTGCTCTCCTCGATGGCGGCGTCCAGAACCCTTCGAGCAGCCGGTGTAAGCTTCTCTTTTATCTCTTCAAGTTCGGTCATGGATTAACCTCTTGAAGTCCGCGGGCTTTAAGCGCCCCGCGAACCGGGTTTTGGGCCTGACAAGCCGTTCGGCTCATTAGGTGCGGTTATCTCCCTAATCGCCTTCTTTATTGCCGTTTTTCGGCAGCAAAGCCTTTCTTTCCCGGGACCTTAAGGTCGAAGCCTTAATTAAGTCTACCACAGTCCTTTTCGGGGGTCATAGGGATTTCGCTCTTCGAATTCCTCTATAAGTTTCCGTGACTTGTCGTCGACGTTCTTTGGGACGGCTATTTTTATTTCTACGTACTCGTCCCCTCTCGCCCCTTTTGGGCCGTAGACCCCTTTGCCCCTGACACGCAGCAGCTGTCCTCCCTGGGTGCCCGGCGGGATCTTTATCCTGGCCGTAGCGTCTATGGTCGGCACCTCTATTTCGGCGCCATTTACCGCTTCCTTTAAGGTTATTGGCACGGTGACGTATATGTCCTTGTCTTCTCTGCGGAAATACGGGTGCTCTTTTACCGTGGTGAGGATGTAAAGGTCTCCAGGAGGGCCTCCGGCCAACCCGGGTTCGCCCTTTCCGGCTACCCTCACCCTTGAGCCGGTGTTCACCCCTGGAGGGATCTTCACGGTGAGCGTCTCAGCCCCGGCCCTCCCCGGCAGGCTTACCCGCACCTCGGTCCCCTTTGCGGCCTGCATGAAATCCAGGGCCAGGGAATATTCGAGGTCAGAGCCCCTCTGGGCGACCCTTCTCCTTGCGCCGCCGCGCCCGAAGAGTTCGCTGAAGATGTCCTCGTAGCCGCCTCCTGCCCCGAAGCCGAATTCCTCGAAGTTTATGCCTCCGGGCGGATAGCCCGGAGCGCCGGTCCCGGTCTCAAAGCCCACCTGTCCGGCAAGGTCGTAGTCAGACCTCTTCTTCGGGTCGCTCAAGACCTGGTACGCCTCGTTGATCTCCTTGAACTTGGCCTCCATCTCCTTTCGCTTGTCAGGGTGGAGGTCGGGGTGGAACTGCCTTGCGAGTTTCCTGTAGGCCTTCTTTATATCCACATCGGAAGCATTCCGGGGTACCCCAAGTATCTCGTAGTAGTCTTTAGCCATTTTCGCGTCCTGATCCGAAGCCCCGGAATCTCCGTCTTATGTCTCTGAGGCGTCCGCCTCTACTTAATTCTACAAGCCCGGAGCTTTCAGGGCAAGTCTCTATGGGGTAATATTTTTGGAAATGAATCGCTGTTGGGGCCGGAATGGTACGGGGCCGCTTGCGCGGCCCCGTACGTTTCAATTTTCAGGAAGGAGTTAAAGGCTGCTCAAAGAGCTCCATATGCGAGGCCCCAGTTAAATCGGGGAGCGAGGAATGAGGCGTACTCTTCACGTACGTCGCTTCTGCCGCTTTGAGGCCAACAAAGCAGATGGACTTATTTCATGCCTGGTAGAAGAGGTCACTTGTTCTGGTCATCGACAACTTCAGCCTCGACAACATCCTCCTTCTTGCGCTCCTCTGAGGGGCCGCCGGAGGGCTCAGCCTGACCCGCGCCCTTGTACATTACCTCGGCGATCTTGTGAGAGGCCGTAGTTATGGCCGTAATCGCGTTCTTCAGCTGCTCAAGTTCGTTGGATTCGAGGGCTTTCTTGCCTTCTGCCACCGCGTCCTCCACGCCTTTTGCGTCTGCGTCAGGTATCTTGGCGCGGTTCTCGCTCAGGAGCTTCTCCGTCGAGTAGATGAGGCTGTCGAGCTGGTTTCTCGTCTCGATGGTCTCCTTCCTCTTCTTGTCCTCGTCAGAGTGGGACTCGGCCTCCTTGACCATCTTCTCGACTTCGTCCTTGGCAAGGCCGCTGGAGGCGGTGATCGTAATCCTCTGCTCCTTGCCGGTTGCCATGTCCTTTGCCGAGACGTTCAGTATGCCGTTGGCGTCTATGTCAAAGGCGACCTCTATCTGCGGCACGCCCCTGGGCGCAGGGGGCAGGCCAGGAAGGTGGAACCTGCCGAGTGTCCTGTTGTCGCGCGCCATGGGACGCTCGCCCTGGAGCACATGTATCTCGACCTGAGTCTGGTTGTCGCCCGCTGTGGTGAAGGTCTCCTTCTTCCTCGCAGGGATGGTCGTGTTCCTCTGGATAAGGGTGGTCATTACGCCGCCCAGGGTCTCAAGGCCCAGCGAAAGGGGCGTAACATCGAGGAGCACCACATCCTTGACCTCTCCGGCGAGCACTCCGCCCTGGATAGCCGCGCCTATAGCCACGACCTCGTCAGGGTTCACGCCCTTGTGAGGCTCCTTGCCGAAGAAGTCCTTGACCATCTTCTGTATGGCGGGCATCCTGGTCATGCCGCCCACGAGGACGACCTCGTTTATGTCTGAAGCGCTCATGCCGGCGTCCCTAAGGGCCTGCTCGCACGGCCTGCGGCTCCTGTCGATGAGGTCGGCGCAGAGCTGCTCGAGCTTTGCCCTCGATAGCCTCATGACAAGGTGCTTTGGCCCCGTAGCGTCAGCGGTTACAAAGGGCAGGTTTAGCTCGGTCTCACGGGTGGATGAGAGCTCGATCTTTGCCTTTTCAGCCGCCTCTTTGAGCCTCTGGAGCGCCATCCTGTCCTTCGAGAGGTCTATTCCCTGGTCCTTTTTGAACTCGGAGATGAGCCAGTCGATTATCTTCTGGTCGAAGTTGTCTCCGCCGAGGTGGGTGTCTCCATTCGTCGATTTGACCTCGAAGACGCCCTCTCCGACTTCGAGTATCGAGATGTCGAAGGTGCCGCCGCCGAAGTCATAGACCGCTATCTTCTCCTCTTTCTTCTTCTCGAGGCCGTAGGCAAGGGCAGAGGCAGTAGGCTCGTTTATTATCCTCTTCACCTCAAGGCCGGCTATCTTTCCGGCGTCCTTGGTGGCCTGCCTCTGCGCGTCGTTGAAGTAAGCAGGGACCGTGATGACCGCCTCTGTTACAGGTTCGCCCAGGTATGCCTCAGCAGACCTCTTGAGCTTCTGGAGTATCATGGCCGAGACCTCTGGAGGCGTGAAGGTCTTGTTCATGTTCGAGGACCACACGACAGCCCTGCCCTGGTCGTCCTTCTGAACCTTGTAGGGCACCATCTTCATCTCTTCGTTTACTTCCTCGTAGACGCGGCCCATGAACCTCTTTATCGAAAAAAGAGTGTTCTCAGGGTTGGTTACAGCCTGCCTCTTGGCAACCTGCCCGACAAGTATCTCCCTGTCCTTTGAAAAGGCGACCACGGAGGGGGTTATTCTGCTTCCTTCCTCGTTTACGATTACTTTCGGCTCCCCGGCCTCCATTACCGCTACTACCGAGTTTGTGGTGCCGAGGTCAATGCCGATTATCTTTCCCATCTTGAACGTCCTCCTGGCTTTTTCCGCGCTGTAAGAAATTCTCTAATTAAAACAGATATTTCGTATACCGTGGCCGCTTGGGGCCCGCGCTTTATGGTAAATATAGGTATTGGGAGGCCGTTTGTCAAGGAAAGTGCCAATAATCTCTGCATTTTTTAAAGTCAAACGGAACGGATGAAAGAGATGCCGGAAGGATTTATTTTTTGAGCTTGCCTTTCTGCTCGCGCCAGGTATAGCTGTTGAGCATGTATAGAACTATTGTCAGGAGCGCCATGAAGCCCACTGCCCAGGGGCCGATGGATTTCCTCTCTTCTCGGGCGGGCTCCGAGACAAGGAATAAAAAGGCCGAAACGTCCTTTGATTTTTGAGCCAGCTCCGGGTCGTCCATGGGGATGGGCGGCGGCATGGCTATCTGCCCGTCCGTATGGGTCTCCTCGGCAAAGGCCCTGTTCCTTATGCCGCCCTCTGGTGCGGTGTAATAGGTGGTAAGTATGCGATAGATATACTCCGCCCCTTCAAGTCCTTTCCCTCTGGCAGAGGCCATGAGGCTGAGATCTGGCGCGGCAACGCCGAATGCCTGCTCCGAGGCCGCAGCGTCCATAAGCGGAGCGATCCCGGACGGGTTTTCAGGGCCGCGGTAGTATTTTATGCCGTGGCAGGCCACGCAGTGCTGCATGAAGACAGACAGGCCCCTTGCCCTCGCATCAGCGCCAAGGTCTATCTCGACCTCATCCGCGGCAAAGGCCGGGGATGAACACAAAAATGCTATGAGGAGCAGGAGCTTAAGCAATCTCATCCCCCTTCTGTATGCTCCTCAGGAGGCGGGAGCTTGGTCTTTTCAAAGTAGGGCAGCACAGGCAATACGGCGAAATAGAGGAAGTAGATTACTGTAAATATCATGCCGAGTGTCGCCATCCTCAAGCCCACGGGAGAGATGAAATCCGGCGGATGCATTCCTACATAGCCCAGCAGCACGAAATCAACGAAGAAGATCCAGGTAAGGACCTTCTTTACGGGCCTGTATTTTGAGCTTCTGACCGGCGAGCGGTCTATAAAGGGCAGGAGCGCGAGGATAAGGATAGACCCGCCCATTGCTATGACCCCGCCGAGCTTGTCGGGTATAGAGCGCAGGATGGCGTAGAAGGGGAGAAAATACCATTCAGGCACGATGTGCAGGGGCGTCTTCAATGGGTTTGCCGGTTCGTTGTTTATGGGCTCTATGAACGCGTCAGGCCTCAAGAATACGAAGTAGAGGTATATCGTGAATATGAGGGCGATAAACCAGGCGTCTTTCGTGATGTAATAGGGCGCGAACGGGACCATCTTCGGCCCCTTCTTGCTGTATTCAATACCGTCAGGGTTGCCTGAGCCGACCTTGTGGAGGGCAGAGAGGTGGATGATTATAAGGCCGCCGAGCATTGCGAAGGGCACGATTGTCGTATGAAACGAATAGAACCGCGTGAGGGTCGCGTCCCCCACGGCGAAATCACCCCTGAGCCATACGGTCAGCTCCTGGCCGAAAAAGGGGATAGCTGTAAAGAGGTTCGTAATGACGGTCGCGCCCCAGTAGGACATCTGCCCCCAGGGAAGGAGATAGCCCATGAAGGCCTCTGCCATGAAGCCCATGAAGATAAAGAGGCCTATCCACCACAGGAGCTCCCGGGGCCTCTTGTAAGAGCCGTAATACAGGCCCCTGCCCATGTGCACATAGAGGGCGAAGAAGATGCCGGTCGCGCCAATCGCGTGGAGATAGCGAAGGAGCCAGCCGTAGTTGACGTCCCGCATTATGTGCTGGATGCTGTCAAAGGCAAGGTTGGCGTCCGGCTTGTAGTACATGGCAAGCCACACGCCTGTTATGACCTGAAGGACGAAGAATATACCGAGAACGGAACCGAAGTTCCAGGAGTAATTGAGGTTCCTCGGCGTGGGATAGCCGGTTATGTGCTTCTCCACGAACTCGGAGAGAGGGAGCCGTTCGTTTAGCCAATCCAGGTAACGGGACATTTGTACCCTTTGCAGGCTGTTTTAAGCGGGTTCAATTTTGTAAATTGAACCCGAATTTTCGTAATGCCCTGTTCGAATATTCGGGTTCAGGTTGCAAACCTGAACCCGCAACATAGTCATTCTGAGGAGCCGGAGGCGACGAAGAATCTCGGCGTATCGCATGCCCAGAGATTCTTCACTTCGTTCAGAATGACTGAGTGGAGATAATTCCCGCTTTCATATAAAGGAGAACTTTTATATTTTCGGCAGGGCCTGTATCTTCCTCACATTCTCGCCGTAGCCGCCGAAGCGCTCTGTCCCGATTATAAGCTTGCCCGGTTCAGTGACCCTGTATGGAACCAGATGCAGGTCCTCCGGGGGCGGCCCTCCGAGCCTCCTGCCGAGACTGTCGTACTTCCCGCCGTGGCACGGGCAATAAAATCCTGCGACGCCTGTTTCAGGCACCTTGTCCATGAACTTGGGTATGCAGCCCAGATGCGTGCATATCCCCAACGAGACGAAGAGGCTCTCATCAGCTGTCCTCTCCTCAGGTTTTGCCCTGTCCACGAGGCTCTCCGGGTTTATGCGCATGGACTCTTCTATCATCTGCGGGGTGCGCTTCAGGATAAAGACAGGCTGCTTTCTCCATAAGACGGTCTTTATACCGCCTTCAGGGAGGGTGGATATGTCCACCTCCTGCACGCCCGCTGCAAGTACGTCCTTAGTGGGGCTCATGGCCCTTATGAAAGGTATGGCCGCAAATGCGGCGCCCGCGGCCCCCAAGAGGGCCGCCGTACCGGTAAGGAACTTCCGGCGTGAAATGATATGGGGTTCTTTTTCCATATAGGCCGGTTTTTGAACTATTCGGAGTATAGCAGAAAATGATTGGGGTCTTGAGCAGAACCCCTCTTTTTTAAAGAGGGGCAGGGATTATATGAAAGGAGAATTAGTTTAAGGGTCATTCTGAACGAAGTGAAGAATCTCTGGGCAGAAGTAACGCCGAGATTCTTCGGTCGCCTCCGGCTCCCTCAGAATGACAGACTGGATAATCCCCCTCAGTCCCCCTTTAGTGAGGGTCTTAGACTACGATAAATAAAAAGAGCCGGGCGGTCATACCGCCCGGCTCTGAATCGACTTATTTTAGTGCGCTGCCGGTTTTGCTTCCGAGTGTTCGGCGCCGTGCCCGCCGTGCTTCTCGTGGTCGGCGTTGGTGCGGGTCCTCGGGTACTGCGGCCTGGGTTCAGGCGCTATCGGCTGGAACCTCTTTTCCTGAACAGTGTGCGGGTTGTGGCACTCTGTGCAGACCCACCAGCGCTTCTTGCCGCCCTTGGCCCAGCTGCCTATCCTCTTGCCGTGGATGCCGTCTCTCCAGTCGCTGTAGACCTCTCCGTGGCACTTTCCGCAGAGCTTCTGGGGCTGGTTGAAGCTTATCTCGTTGCCCCTGTGGTCGATGAGGGTGTCCCTGTTCCGGGCGTTATGGCAGTCAAGGCACCATATCGCGCCCCTGCCGTGCTGGAGGTTCATCGAGTCAGCCACTATGTCCTGGTGCATGGCAAGGGGCCTCGGGTTCTTGCTCGCGGGATAAGGCACTGTCGAGCCGTTGTGGCAGGCTGTGCAGGGCATGAAATACTTGAGCTGGCCTGTCCTGGGCTTTACGACCGCCTCTTCGTGGGTGTAGTCGGCTTCCACAGGCATCTCGCCCATTGGCTCGGTGCCGTCGTAAGGGTCTCCCCACCAGAGCACGCCGCCGGTCTTGTTCGAGCACTTTACGTTCGGAGAGCCGGGAGAGGTCTCGGTCCTCGTCACATTGGAGTATCCATCCCTGCTCTCGAAGCAGTCCGTAGGCTCCGGCTTGTTCTTCAGGTTCTCAATGTAGGTGTCGGCCGAGTGCGTCGGCGCGGCAACGAAGATGCCGATCGCGAGGAGGGCGGCAGTTGCCACCAGAGAGGTCTTTCTCATTTCAATGCCTCCTCTGAGTGGACTATCGGCTCCCATTCGTTGGTGACCCCCCACTCCTCAGTGTGCCTGAGCTCGCCAAGGAGCACGCCTATGGCGATCTTGCAGAGGATGGTGAATATGAAGAGACCTGTGGCCCAGCCGCCGAGCGTATTTATAATCTCGAATATCGAGGGCGTATACTCGGAGAACTCTCCGATGGGCGAGGGGATGAAGGCCGGTACGACCAGGCCCATGCCCTTGTCTATCCAGATGCCCGCGAAGACGAACACGCAGGCCAGAGGCAGCCAGAACGAGTGGTGCTTCCTCAGGGTCGGGCAAAGGAGTATTACGAAGCCCGCGAGCAGGAGGAGCACAGAGCCCCAATACCAGAGTACCAGGCCGTAGAGGCCGTGCTTGCCCATTATGAGGTACTTGAGCGAGAAGGCGTGCTCGGTAGAGGGGTAAAACTCGGTTACGACCTCGGATATGCCGAGGAATATGGCAATCCCTAAGCACCAGGTGACTATCTGGGCGAGCGTCTCAATGGCCTCGTCGGCGATCTTCAACTGGGTGAACTTCCTTATGGCAAGGAAGGAGACTATTATCATCGACGGACCGGCGGCGAACGCGGTCGCGATGAACTTTATGGGCATCATCGAGTGGAACCACATCGGCCTCGAAGGCATGGTGTTGATGAGGAACGCGGTGACTGTGTGTATGGAGAGCGCCCATACTATAGAGATATAGACCAGGGGCATGTAGAAGAGCTTGTTGACCTCCTGGCCCATGTACCTCTTATAGAGGTAGTAAAAGCCGCAGATGGCGTTCAGGGCGAGATAGCCGTTCAGGACTATGACGTCCCATGTGAGCATCGAGTTCGGCCAGTTGAATAGGCCTATTCCCGGAATAAGGTGCCAGGCCCTGTCAGGACGGCCCATGTGGAAGGTTATGAAGATCATGACCATGGAGACTGCGGCTATTGCCAGCATCTCTCCGAGGACCACTATCTCCTTCATCTTCTTGTGATGATAGACATACGAGGGGAAGACGACCGTCACCGCGGCTGCCGCGACACCGACCAGGAAGATGAACTGGGCTTCGTAGAGGCCCCAGCTTACCTGGTCGTTGTAGTTGGTGACTATCATGCCCTTGGTGAACTGCTCGAAGGCGCCGTAGGCCATGAGCAGCATGAAAAACCCGAGGCACAAGAGCCAGCCGTAGTATCTGGCGCTTCCCCTGGACGCGTACAGCATCGAGTCCAGGGCAAACCGAATAACAGGCTTCATTTTATTCCCCTAACAGATTGGCTGAAAATTCAGCTTATATTCAGGCTGCTCAAAAAGCTCCATATGCAAGGCCCCGGTTAAATCGGGGAGCGAGGAACGAGTCGTACTCTTCACGTACGTCGCAGTGACTCGCTTTGAGGCCAACGCAGCAGATGGACTTATTTCATGCCTGTTAATCCATGAAGTAGAAGAACTTCGGGTAAGTATTGAGCTCTGCCTTGAGCCTGAAGACCCTCTTCTTCTCCAGTATCTTCCTTACCTCGCTCTCAGGGTCGAGGAGGTTGCCGAACTTCCTTGCGCCTACGGGGCAGACCTCGACGCAGGCGGTGTAGCGGCCCTGCCTTGTCCTCTGGAGGCAGAAGGTGCACTTCTCCGCCACGCCCTGCATCCTCGGGCGGTTGCCCAGGTAATGGGTTACCGGGTTCATCTCCTCTGCCGGGAGATTGGGCTCGCCCCAGTTGAAGCGCCTTGCCCAGTACGGACAGGCCGAAACGCACATCCTGCAGCCTATGCACCAGTTATAATCTATTACGACTATGCCGTCCGGCTCCCTGTAGGTGGTGCGAACGGGGCATACTTTAACGCAGGGCGGCTTTTCGCACTGCATGCACTGCATCGGGAAATAGAAATAGTCCATTTCAGGGACCTGCTCAGGCTCATAGTAGTGCTCGCCCTCGAGGACGACTCCGGCGTTCTGGTAGGCGTTGCCTCCGACCTGTATGCCGGCCGGGTCAGGGTATCCCTTGTCCATGTTCTCGGGCAGGAAGTTGCCCTTCTCCATCTTGAGGACGCGTATCCACTGGATCTCCGGGTTGTCCCTGGACTGGTTATTCTCTTTTACGCAGGCGTATACGCATCTCCTGCAGCCTATGCACTTCTGGATGTTGAGGGCATAGCCGAAGAGCACCCCTTCCTGCGCGGGCGTGCCGTCGACGGTCGTCTTCTTGCCGAACTCCTCGGTGTATCTCTTCTCAAGCCTGTCAATGGCCTCTTTCTTCTCTTCCTCGGTCATGAGGCGGTAGTTCTTCTGGAACCACTCGCCCCAGGTCGCCTTGGCCTGGGCCTCGTCCGAGTTCGTGAGGAGCGCGCCTGCGCCCGCAATAGCGGCTGCCGTGAGTGTGCCGGAAGCGGCCTCGCTCAGGAATTCGCGGCGGGACTTCTCGACTGGCGCCTTCTGCCCGTCTTTTTTATCCTTATCCTTCATCTCAGACACTGTAGCCCTCCAGGGTATGGAAGCATCCGGCCTCTTTGACCGGAAAAATTATACTTTTCAGCCGGTTATCAGGCCTCAGGGTTCTTGTGGAACTGGAAAAGGCGCTTCAACAGCTCGGCCTTCTCCTGTTTGCTCATAAGTACGTATTGGCGGGAAGCAAGCGTGCTGTCTCCGCCAAGGACATCCTTCAGGTATGCCTTCTGATAGTCTTCCCTGAGGAGGACCTCGCTCGTCTTCTTGGCTATCCCGGCCGTTGCCGTAACGGCCACGCCCGCGATTATGGCCTTTGAGAGAAAGCTGCGCCTCGAAGTCGGGGCAGCCGCCTTGTTCTCAATGGCAGCCGTGGTAGATAAGTCCTTATCTTTTTTATCCATTGCCAAGTACCTCCGGTCCTCAGGACCTGGTAAAGAAAGTTAAAGATTGGTGGCAGGCACTGCCCCCACCAAAGCCGCAGTATGAGCAGGGCGGGTCAGTCCCATGAAAAAGAAATCCCGATTGTAATTTGCTGTTGATAATATAACAACCGCTACTAAGTTGTCAAGCTGCTTCTTGTATACAGTATCCAATCTGAAAGGGGCCGCACGCCCCATGAGAAGGAGGCCTTCCAGCGGGCTTCAATATGATGTTATAATCTCTGGACTATGGGTCCCCTAATCCTCAAGGAAGTGGTCTCCGAGCTTATGGAAAGGCTCTCCGGCGCCGTCATCTCCAAGGTGCACCAGAGCGATGAGCGCAATATCATCCTGAAGATATTCGCCAGGGGCTCTGAAGAGCGCCTCATCATATCAGCCCATCACAGGCTCTCGCGGATGCATATAACGGAGAGGGATTACAAAAACCCGCCCAGCCCGCTGCGCTTCTGCGCGTATCTGCGCAAATGGATAACCAACGCGCGAATAGAGGCGATAACCCAGAAGGACCTTGAGAGGATAGTCTCTATAGACCTCATTAAAAAGGGCGCCGATGGCGAAAGGCAAGAGTTCAGGCTCATTGCCGAGCTTACCGGCAAGTCGGCCAACATCATATTGACTGACAGGGATGGGGTCATCCTCGATGCCCTCAGGTATTTTCCGCCGGAGATATCGATGAGGGCGGTCATGCCCGGATTGAAGCTTGAACCCCTGCCGAGCGCCCCCGGCCTCAGGGAAGAGGAGATAGGGAAGAAAGAGAATGAGAGATGGATGGCGGCGGTCGACAGGTTCTACTCAGGGCTTGTTGATGAGGAGGAGCTGACAGAGCGGAGGTCCGGCTTGAAAAAGACCGCGTCAGAGGCCGAGAAGAAGCTCAGGCGAAAGCTCGTCAACCTCGAAGGCGATAGGGCAAAGGCCACCTCAGAGGTCGAGAACTACAAGACAGGAGAGCTCCTTGCCTCGAACTTTCATCTATTGAAGAAAGGCGTGAAAGAGGCGGAGGTCATCGACTACACGCAAGACCCTCCGGCATTTGTCAGGGTCAGGATGGATGAGAGGATCGGCCCGAAGGAGAATGTGGAGAAGTATTTCAAGCGCGCCAGAAAGGGAAGGAAGGCGCTTGAGCTCCTGAAGGACCGCATCCCGTCTGTTCAGGAAGAGATAGAATATATCGAAACGCTTAAATACAATATCGAGGCTGCCGAGACGCTCGCAGACCTCGACGACCTTGAAGCGGAGCTTGCAAAAGGAGGGTATCTTAAAAAGGTGGAAAGAGTTGAAAAGAGGGAGGAGCCAAGGGCAGAGCCTGTAAGGAGGTTCTCCTCAAGCGAAGGCTTCGAGATACTCTGCGGAAAGAGCGGGGCTGGCAACGACCTTCTTGTTTCAAAGTACGCTTCAGGCGAGGATATCTGGTTCCATGTGAAGGGGCAGCCCGGATCACATTCACTTATAAAGGTGGCGGGAAGGGGTACAGAGCTTACGAAAAAGACGATTGAGGAGGCGGCTTCCATTGCGGCCTTCTACAGCAAGTCAGCCAACGCGGGCAAGGTCGAGGTCATATACACTGAGGCCCGGAATGTGAAAAAGCCCAGGGGCGCGAAGCCGGGCATGGTTACCGTGAAGGAATACAAGAGCGTGGTGGTGAGGCCGGGCCTGCCAGCCCCATCCAATGAGGGGCGCCAATGAAAATAAGGCATACCTTTCTGATGGAAGAGGGCTACTGGATGGCGACCGGAGAGTTCTTTGACCAGTTTGGCAACGCTATTCCGGTAGAGGGCAGCGCAAGGGTAACTCACGGAAAAGAGCTCTGGAGGAGCCAGGGCGTAATGAGGCTCGACGGCCAGGGCGGCCAGACGGAGATAGAGAACAACTACGAGATAAGGCCGTTCGAAGAGGGAAGGGACTACACGGGCTGGACATCGTCTAACCCGGCGCTCGGCAAGCTCACAGGCCTTTTCGTCATTGTGGACGATTCAATAATATCCACCATTTCATCAGAAGACGGACAGATATCCGGTATCGAGTACATGGTAAAGGTCTCTGACTACCACTACCGGAGCCGCGGCTTCATCTTCAGGAACGGAGAGAAGGTCTCGTCGTGGGCGGCTGAGCTGGTGAGGAAGATTGAAGGACTGCATTAGGTAGTTCTTCATCCCCCTTTTCTAAAGGGGGACTGAGGGGGATTATCATAGATTAATCTCCCCGACCCCTCTTTAGGAAAGAGGGGTTAAGGTCAAAGCTGTCATTCTGAGGAGCCGTAGGCGACGAAGAATCTCGGCGTAATGCACACCCAGAGATTCTTCACTTCGTTCAGAATGACAGCATGGGGTATGTCCCCCATCATCGCGGCAGCGCGCAAAGAGGTCTTTTTAATGAGTACGCAAAAACTGCATTTCTTATAAAGGTATGCCTGAACTATACAATTCACTTTCCAGCTACCTCAAATCCCTCTTCGGCTGCAAGGTCTTCAAGGTCACGCTCGACCCCGGCCTGTCCTGCCCGAACAGGGACGGCAGCAAGGGTGTCGGCGGGTGCGCATATTGTTCATCATCTACACTCCTTCCAAAAGATCATATCCCCGAGGCGCAGATAAGAGAGCAGCTCCTTTCAGGGATCGAATATGTAAGAAAGCGGCACAAGGCGGAAAAGTTCATCGCCTATTTTCAGGTGAATACAAATACGCACGCGCCTGTCGATGAATTGAAGAGGCTATACGAGCAGGCCCTTATCCCCGAGGTCGCGGCCATAGCGGTCTCTACAAGGCCCGACTGCCTGAGCAATGAAGTGCTCGATATTTTGTGCTGGCTCAAGACCAAAAAACACCTATGGCTTGAACTGGGATTGCAGTCTGCAAATGACGCCACGCTCGCACTAATCAACAGGGGGCACACGAAAGCTGATTTCGAGGGCGCGGCAAAGAGGGCGGCACAGAGGGGCCTGGATGTATGCGCTCATATCATAATAGGCCTGCCCGGAGAGGGAGAGAAGGACGCGCTTGAGACAACATCATTCCTCAACGGCCTGCCAATAAAGGGCATAAAGTTCCACCAGCTCCAGATAGTGAGGGGAACTGCCCTCGAAGCGCTCTGGAATAAAGGTGAAGTCCGGACGCAGAGTCTTGAAGAGTACGCTTCCGTGATGGTAAAATGCATTGAACGCCTGAGAGGCGATATCATCATACACAGGCTCTGCGGGGATGTGCCGAGGCAGTTCCTGGTTGCCCCTGTCTGGGGCAGGAGCAAGTTCGAGGTTATAGAGAAGATAACAGGGCTCATGAAAGAACAGGGGACTCATCAGGGCGCGCTATATGCCCCAATATAAGGTGCGGCAAATGACCGAAGGTGAGAGGCTTCCGACAGAGAAAGAATTAAAAGAAGAGGACAGGCGGATACGCCATCTTAGAAGAATGGTGGATTTTACCGTGATGCTCATCATCGGGAGCCCGGAGATGCCCGCAGAGGAGGCTTCCAGGCATGTGGCGGCGCTCAGGGATTTCGCGATAAGGCTTTTCCCCGGCAAGGAGCATGTATTCGATATGGTATACGGCCCGAGGTTGAGGCGGATACTCAATGACAAGTTCCGTATGAGCTGACAGGCTGCTACCTTATCTCCTCTCCCCGTGGGGGAGAAAGAGAAAAAAGCAAATGTTCTATATCCAGCGGCCATTTGAGGACTTCTATGCCTGCGGGCAGACAAACTAATACTTTGATAAAGTCAGAATATAAATATCCCTTTCGGAGGTTACATAAATGGCAGACCCGCGCATCAAAAAACTTGCTTCCATACTTGTAAGGCATTCCGCAAGAGTCAAGAAGGGAGATGTCGTCCTCATAGCCGCATCCACAGAGCTTGCAAAGCCCCTCGTTCTCGAGGTCTTCAGGGAGGTGTTGAAGGCCGGCGGCCATCCTCTCACCAGCATCGGCTTCGAGGAGACATCCAACATCTTCTTCGACACGGCCACCAAAGAGCAGATAGCTTTCTTCCCAAAGACCAGGCTTTTCGAGGCCAAAAATATAGACTGCTTCGTCAATATCAGGGCAGCGGCCAACAAAAAGGCGCTCTCCAATGTCGAACCAAAGAAGGTTGGCGAAAGGACAAAGGTGCTCCGCCCCATCAGTGAAGAGATCGTGAACAGGAAGCGCTGGATACTCTGCAACTTCCCGACCCACGGCCTTGCATCCGAGGCTGACATGAGCCTCGAGGAGTACGAGGACTTTGTCTACGGCGCGACGAACATCGACTGGAACAAGGTCAAAAAAGAAGAGATGAAGCTGAAGGCCGTCCTCGACAAGGCCAATGTCGTAAGGATAGTCGGCGAGGACACCGACCTCACGATAGGCATCCGCGGCAGAAAGGCAATCCCCTGCTTTGGCGAGAGGAATATGCCCGATGGAGAGGTCTTTCTCTCTCCCGAGGAGAGCAGCGCCGAAGGCTATATTTACTACGAGATGCCTGCCATATATCAGGGCAGGGAGGTAACCGGCATACGCTTGAGGTTCAGGGGAGGCAAGGTTGTCGAGGCCAGCGCCGACAAGAACGAGGACTTCCTCATCACCATGCTCGATACTGACAAGGGCGCGCGCTTCCTCGGAGAGCTGGGCATAGGGGTGAACTACGGCATACAGAAGTTCACAAAGGACATCCTCTTTGACGAGAAGATAGGCGGTACGATACATCTCGCCGTGGGCAGGTCGTACGAGTCTGCCGGAGGCAAGAACATCTCCGCCATTCACTGGGACATGATAAAGGACCTGAGAAGGGTCGGGGCAATATACCTCGACGGCAAGGCTATTCAGAGGAACGGCAAGTTTTTGATTTAGGCTGCTAAAAAAGTTTAGAACTGTCATTCTGAGGAGTCGTTGGCATTAGGCGGGTTCAATTTTTCAAATCCGAAGTCTTCTTACGAATTTTCTTCCCCCTTTTCTAAAGGGGGACCGAGGGGGATTATTTTTAAGTGCGCATGGCGCACCATACGGATAATTACCCCAACCCCTCTTTAGAAAAGAGGGGCCAGTGACTTATTGTCGGTTTGAGAATCTTTCGAGCCCGCCCAAGTACCTGTTTACCTTGAAAACCCTTGACTCCGGGGTACCCAGAAGATAATATTAACTCATTCCTTAGTACCAATTCGCTTTAGCCAGGTGAGATCATGAAAAATGAGATAGTCTCAAGGTCGTTCACCGAGAGCATACAGGCAAAGGAGCGTTTCCTTACGCCTGAGAACGTCTCGAGGATCGTGCGTTCAGCCGAGCTTGTGGCAGAGGCCTTCCAGAAGGGCGGCAAGCTCCTTATAGCCGGGAACGGCGGCTCCGCCGGAGACGCGCAGCACCTGGCCGCCGAGTTCATCAACAGGTTCGAGATAGAAAGGCCGCCGCTTCCGGCCATAGCTCTCACTACGGATTCTTCCAACCTCACGAGCATAGGCAACGACTACTCCTTTGACCAGGTCTTCTCAAAGCAGATACGGGCTTTGGGGAAGCCCGAAGATGTGCTCCTTGCCATCACCACGAGCGGCAACTCGCAGAATATCGTGAAGGCCATCGAGGCCGCTGAAGCAATAGGCATGAAGGTCATCGTGCTCACGGGCAAGGGCGGCGGGCTTATCGTCGGCAAGGGAGATGTCTTCGTCAATGTCGACGCGAAGAAGACCGCAAGGATACAGGAGGTGCACATCACCTTCGGCCATGTCGTCTGCGAGCTTGTCGACCATATGCTCTTCCAGAAGGTGTAAGGCGCACTCCTGATGAAGTTCAAACCCATCTCCTCCAAGGGACTCAAGACCTACTCCATAAAGCAGAGAAAAAGCAAGGTAAGCGTCGGTGATTTCGCGTCTCCGGTAAAAAAAGGCGCTCTCTTCTCTGATTTCCTTTCGAGCCTCCCGAACATACTCGCCGCAAAAGACTTATTAGAGGTCGCGTCAAAGGTAGTCCAGGCGCATAATGACGGGAAGACAGTTGCGCTCGGCATGGGCGCGCACGTCATCAAGGTCGGGCTCTCCCCCCTTATAATAGATCTGATGGAACGGGGCGTAATCACCGCCATTGCCATGAACGGCGCGTGCGTGGTGCATGACTTCGAGTCAGCATACGCGGGCTGCACATCCGAAGACGTCGACGCGGAGCTCGGCGGCGGCACCTTCGGCATGGCAGAGGAGACCGGCAGGATACTCAATCAGGCCATTAAGAAGGGCGCGAAAAAGGGGCTTGGCAGGGCAGTCGGCGAGATGATAGCCAGATCGCGCTTCCCTCACAAGGACAAGAGCATAATCGCGGCAGGCGCAAGGCTCGATATTCCGGTAACGGTCCATGTCGCTCTCGGCACCGACATCCTCCATATACACCCGCAGATGGACGGCAAGGCAACCGGAGAGGCCTCTATCGTCGATTTCAAGATATTCTCTTCGGTCGTCGCCTCGCTTGAAAGCGGCATATATATCAATATCGGCTCAGCCGTGATACTGCCCGAGGTATTCCTCAAGGCCATAACCCTTGTGCGCAACCTCGGCCACGACATAAAGAACTTCTCCACGGTCAACATGGACTTCATACAGCACTACAGGCCGCTTACAAATGTCGTCAGGAGGCCCACCATGGGCGGCGGCAAGGGATACAGGCTCACGGGGCACCACGAGATAATGGTGCCGCTTCTTTACGGCGCGATAATGGAGGGGCTTGGGAAATAGATGAAGAAGAAGGCCTGGTCAGGAAGGTTCAAGGAGAAGACCGACAAGCTCGTCGAGGAGATGAACGCCTCCATCGGCTTTGATAAGCGCCTATTCAGGCACGACATACTCGGGTCGATCGCGCACGCCCAGGTGCTTGTCAGGGCCGGAATATTGAAAGAGGCTGAGGCCAGAAAGATAATCAAAGGCCTTAAAGAGGTCGAGAAAGAAATAGAGGCCGGGAAGCTAAAGCTCACGGCTGACCTCGAAGACATCCACATGGCAGTGGAGTCCCGCCTGACCGAGAAGATAGGCCCTCTTGGCGGCAAGCTCCATACCGGGAGGAGCAGGAACGACCAGGTCGCCCTCGACATCAGGCTCTATCTCAAGGATGAGATAGTCGAAATAATAAACCTGGTCCGTGATTTCAAGTTGGCCCTGGTCGATGTCTCGGAGGCCAACCTCGATTGCATCATGCCGGGCTATACCCATCTGCAGAGGGCACAGCCCGTGCTCCTGGCCCATCACCTCCTTGCCTATTACGAGATGTTGAAGAGGGATACAGGCAGGCTCCTCGATTGCCTCGCGAGGATGGACGAGATGCCTCTCGGAGCAGGCGCGCTTGCGGGAAGCCCTTATCAGCTGGACAGGAAGCTCAGCGCGCGGCTTTTAGGATTCTCAAGGGTGACCGAGAACAGTCTCGATTCGGTCAGCGACAGGGACTTTGCGGTGGAGTTCCTATCAGCCGCTTCCATTATAATGATGCACCTCTCAAGGCTCTCGGAAGAGATGATACTCTGGAGCTCCCAGGAGTTCGGCTTTATCGAATTATCGGACGCGTTCTCTACAGGCTCATCGATTATGCCGCAGAAGAAGAACCCCGATGTTGCGGAGCTCTCCAGAGGAAAGACCGGGAGGGTCTACGGCCACCTCGTGTCTCTCCTTACTACCATGAAGTCCCTGCCCCTTGCCTATAACAAGGACATGCAGGAGGACAAGGAGCCGCTCTTCGATACCATAGACACACTGAAGGTAGTGCTCAAGGTATATCCTCCCATGCTCCGGACAATGAAGGTGAACACGGATAAGATGCTCAGGGCTACAGGCGCGGGTTTTCTGAACGCGACAGACGCCGCGGACTATCTCGCGAGAAGGGGCATGCCCTTCAGGGAGGCCCATGAGGTCGCAGGCAGGGCCGTCGCGTACTGCATAAAAAAGGACAAGACCCTTGAGGATCTCGATATGGGTGAATGGAAGGCGCTCTCGCCTCTGTTCAGGGAAGATATAAGAGGGGCTGTGTCGATCGTAAGGTCGCTCAATACCCGGAAGGTCTATGGCGGCACTGCCCGTGAGACGGTAAAGAAGAGGCTCGTCGCTGTGAAGAAAGAGATGAAAAAGAAAGGCTCCTTATGAGGTACTTTGTCATCTTCGCGCTCCTCATAATGGTCGCGGCAGGAGCCGCGTCCTGCGGCAAAAAAGGCCCGCCCCAGCCTCCTGACAGGACCGAGTATTACGGAAAGTAATTCGCTTCCAATCAGAATCTATTTTCTTTTAACGATTGCATTCTTATTGTAAAATAATATTTTGACCGGCAATCAGGAACATTCGAGGGAGGTCCTCAACAGGGTCTCCCTCATGGTTTCCATGCCAGGTAAATCCCCCACGCTTCGGAGGACACGGCAGATGCACTTTTTCGACTACAGAGGCAGGAGCTTTTACGCTGAGGGCGTCCCTGTTGACAAGATAATCAAGGAAGTAGGCACGCCAGTCTACATCTACAGCCAGAAAACGCTGAGGCGCCACTACAACGCCTATGACGAGGCATTCGCCGGTGTGCCCCACCTCATCTGTTATTCGATAAAGGCGAACTCGAACATATCTATTCTCAAGACCTTTGCCGAGGAAGGCAGCGGCTTTGACATAGTCTCCGGAGGCGAGCTCTTCAGGGCCCTGAAGGCAGGCGCAGACCCCGGAAAGATAGTCTTCTCAGGAGTTGGCAAGAGGGAGGACGAGATAGAGTTCGCGTTGAAGCAGCGGATACTCTTGTTCAACGTGGAGTCGCCACAGGAGCTCCGCGCGATTGATAAGATAGCTGGCAGGCTCAAAAAGAAGGCCGGGGTTGCCATAAGGGTGAACCCCGATGTCGATCCCAAGACCCACCCTTATATTTCTACTGGCCTCAAGAAGAACAAGTTCGGCATAGAGTCCAATGAGGCGCTCAAGGAATATATCTACGCCAGGAAGAACCTGAAGAACATAGTCCCCATCGGCATAGACTGCCACATCGGCTCTCAGATAACCAGGCTGGGGCCCTTTGTCGACGCGCTCAAGAGGGTGACAGACCTCTTGAAGAAACTCAGGAGCCAGGGTATTGACATAAAGTACCTGGACATGGGCGGCGGCCTCGGCATCACCTACGATACAGAGGAGCCACCGCACCCGAGCAGATACGGCCAGGCAATAATAAAGGGCACAAAAGGCCTTGGCGTGACGCTCATATTCGAGCCCGGAAGGTCGATGGTCGGCAACGCGGGCATTCTCGCCACGACTGTCGTCTACACGAAGAAGGGCAGCAAGAAGAACTTCGTAATAGTCGACGCCGCGATGAACGACCTCGCCAGGCCCAGCCTCTACGGGTCATTCCACGCGATAAAGGCTGTTAAGAAGAACGGCAAGAGGGGCGTTACGGCGGATGTCGTCGGCCCCATTTGCGAATCAGGCGATTTTCTCGCAAAGGACAGGGAACTCCCGAACGTACAGCCCGGTGATTCGCTCGCTGTGATGAGCGCCGGCGCGTACGGCTTTTCCATGTCGAGCAACTACAACACCCGCCCCCGCGCCGCGGAGGTAATGGTGGCAGGCAGGGACTTCCATGTCATAAGGAAGAGGGAGACCCTCGACGACCTTATAAAGGGAGAAAAGCTCCTCACCGGACCGGGCGCGAGGAGAAGATAAGGGGCCATGAAGATAAACTTCACCAAGATGCACGGCTTGGGCAACGACTTCATCGTCGTTGACGCGAGAAAGAAGGATTTGTCCGGCACTGTTCGGGCCATAAAGAAGCTCTCTGACCGCAGGTTCGGGGTCGGCTTTGACCAGGCCCTGATATTGAAGGGCTCGAAGAAGGCCGATTTCAGGATGGACATCTACAACAGCGACGGCGGCAGGGTCGAGATGTGCGGCAACGGCATACGCTGCCTGGCGCAGTACATCTGGTCGAACAAGCTCTCGCGGAAGAACCGCCTCGACATAGAAACGCTTGCCGGAATAATCAGGCCCGAGAGGATAGGCAAGCTCGTCAGGGTCGACATGGGCGAGCCCGTACTCGAAGGCAGGCTCATACCCACGCTCGCCCAGGGTGAGATAGTGGACAGGAAGATAGGCATAAACGACAGGTCCTTTGAGATAACCTGCGTCTCGATGGGCAACCCGCACTGCGTCATATACGTCGACGAGGTCGATACATTTCCGGTTGAGAAGTACGGCCCCATGATAGAGATAAACAAGTTCTTTCCGAAGAAGACCAATGTCGAGTTCATAGAGGTGCTTTCCAAGAACAAGATAAAGATGAGGGTCTGGGAGCGCGGCGCAGGAGAGACGCTTGCCTGCGGCACCGGCGCTTCGGCTGCCGCGGTCGCCTCGATCATAAAAGGCTACACGGGCAGCAAGGTAACGGTCCTCCTTCGCGGCGGCAGGCTCGACATCGAATGGTCGAAGAAGGACAACCATGTATACATGACAGGCCCCGCGGAAGAGGTATTTACAGGGGTAGCAGAGATTTAAATCTTTCGATAGTGCAGCGTCAAGGCTGCTCAAAAAGCTCCATATGCAAGGCAATTCTCGCCGTTTGATGAGCGAGTCGTACTCTTCATGTACGTCGCAGCGACGAGCGACGAAGACAACGTAGCAGATGGACTTTTTCAGCAGCCGATTAGGAGGAATGATGTTTACAGGTTCGATAACGGCCCTTGTCACGCCGTTCAAGGACGGCCGCGTTGACGAGGCCGCGTTCAGAAGGCTCATAGAGTTCCAGATATCAAACGGCACCTCGGGCCTTGTGCCCTGCGGCACTACCGGAGAATCAGCCACCCTTTCGTACGAGGAGCACAACAGGGTAATAGAGCTGGCCATAGAGATAGCCAATAAGAGGGTGCCCGTCATAGCGGGCACGGGCTCGAACTCGACCGACGAGACCATAATGCTCACGAAGTCCGCCGAGAAGGCGGGCGCCGAGTCTGCCCTCCTCATAACGCCCTATTATAACAAGCCCACTCAGCAGGGCCTTTATGAGCACTACAAGAAGGTGGCCGAAGAGGTCTCTATCCCGCTCATCCTCTATAACGTGCCGGGGCGCACGAGCGTCAACATGCTGCCCGAGACGGTCGCGAGGCTCTCCGAGATAAAGAACATCATAGGAATAAAAGAGGCTACCGGCGACCTCAAGCAGGTCAGCGACACGATAGAGTTCTCGAAGAAGGGTTTCATAGTCCTTTCGGGAGACGACTTCACCACGCTGCCGCTCCTCACAATAGGCGGCCACGGGGTAATTTCCGTGACTTCGAACATTGCGCCAGCCATGATGTCTGATATGATAAACGCGTTCAGGGCAGGGGACATGGACAGGGCCAGGGAGCTGCATTACAGGCTTCAGCCTTTGCACAGGGCCATGTTCATCGAGACGAACCCTGTGCCCGTGAAGACCGCGCTCGCGATGATGGGCATGGTAGGAGAGGAGCTAAGGCTCCCGCTCGTAGCCTTAAGCGGCGCGAACAGGGCAAAGCTCGCATCGATAATGTCCGGCTTTGGCCTCGTGCCGAAAGGAGCTTAATAAGTGATACACGTCGCAATTACCGGCGCTGCCGGAAGGATGGGCAAGGCCATAATAAACGCAATTGACCGCCACCCCAGGACCACCCTGGCAGGCGCGCTCGAAAGGGAGGATTCGCCGTCTCTTGGCAGGGACGCCGGGGAATTGGCGGGCGGCGAGAAGACCGGCGTAAGGATATCGTCCGAGACTGACAAGGCCTTCAAAAAGGCAGACGTCATAATAGACTTCAGCACGCCTGAGGCGACAATGAATCTGCTCGCGGACGCTGTCCGGGACAACAAGGCATTTGTAATAGGCACGACCGGTTTTTCGCTCCACCAGAGGGACGAGATAAAAGAGCTCTCGAAAGGCGCCAGGATAGTTATGGCTCCCAACATGTCGATAGGCGTCAACCTGCTGCTGAAGCTTGTGCATGACGCCGCAAGTGTCCTCGGCAACGAGTACGATATAGAGATAATAGAGGCGCACCACAGGCACAAGAAGGACGCGCCGTCGGGCACGGCCCTGAAGATCGCCGAGGTCGCGGCAGCCGCGGTCAACAGGGACCTTGAGAAGGTGGCTGTCTACGAGAGGAAGGGCATCATCGGCGAGAGGAGGCCCGAGGAGATAGGCATTCAGACGATCCGCGCCGGCGACATAGTCGGCGACCACACGATAATATTCGCCGCGCCCGGCGAAAGGATCGAGCTCACGCACAAGGCGTCGTCAAGGGATACCTTTGCCGCGGGCGCGGTCAAGGCCGCTGTCTGGGTAATGGACAAGCCGAACGGTTTATATGACATGCAGGATGTGCTCGGGCTTAAAGCATGAAATAAGCCCCATCTGCTTTGTTGGCCTCAAAGCTCGTAGTAGCGGCGTACGGCAAAGAGTACGCCTCTTTCCTCGCTCCCCGATTTAACCGGGGCCTCGCATCTGGAACTTTTTGAGCAGCCTTAATGGCATTGGTTTTTCAGCAGGTTGGAATAAAGGAGAAAAAAATGAAAAAGAGATTTTTGATAGTTCTGGCCTTCGCTCTTGCCTTCACGGTCTCATCGATTGGGGGCAGGGCAGAGGCGTTCCCGGCCACGGGCAGCGCGGCTAAATGCACTGACTGTCACACCCTTACGAAGGAGGAAGCGGCAAAGCTCCTCAGGGCCGACCAGTTCAAGGCACAGATAAAGGACGTCCGCATGAGCCCTGTGAAGGGGATCTGGGAGCTGGAGGTCAGCCAGGGAGACAAGGTCTTCATAGTCTATGTGGACTTCGCGAAGAAGTTCCTTGTTGAAGGCAGGTTCACGGAGCTCTCACAGATCGGCGAGAAGCAGCTTAAGAAAGTCGACCTCAAGAGGATACCCCTGGACAACGCCATCATCATGGGCAACCCCAAGGCCGAGAAGAAGGTCATAGTCTTCGACGACCCGGATTGCCCGTACTGCGCCAAGCTTCACGAGGAGATAAAGAAGATAATCGCCAAAAGGAGCGATATAGCCTTTTACATCAAGATGTACCCGCTGCCCATGCACCCGAACGCCTATGACAAAAGCAAGGCGATAGTCTGCCAGAAGTCAGCCAAGCTCCTCGACGATGCCTTCACCGGAAAGAAGCTGCCGGCACCTGATTGCGAGACGGACGAGATAGACAACAACATCAAGCTCGCGGAGGAGCTTGGCATCAGCGGCACGCCCGCATTGATACTTCCGGACGGAAGGCTTCTCCCCGGATATGCCCCGGCTGACGCCCTTTTGGGGATAATAGACAGCCCGCAGCCATAAAACCTGTATTGGCCCGGGCAGAATCGATTCCGCCCGGGCCTAAAAAAAGCTCAAGGTCCCTCCATCCGCTCCGAAGAGTAAATAACCTTATATTTTTCAAACAATTGACTTGACTTTTGTGTATGTAAAAGGATATCTAACAGGTATCCGGCAGGATTCGCGGCGGGAAAAGTTGATCGAGTGGAGCCGACGGGGGGATTCGAACCCCCGACCTACTGATTACGAATCAGTTGCTCTACCAACTGAGCTACGTCGGCGATGAAAGTATTAAATGTTAAGCCAAAGAGCCTGATTTGTCAAGGCTATTTGAAGGCTGATGCCCTCAGATAACGCGGGCCGCCGGAGGGAAAACGGGCATGGGCGTCAAAACTACGGAAACCGGGATCGCAATGACCAACAAGGTCCTGATAATAGAGGACAGCCTGACCAGTAAGGCCATCCTGGAGGACATCCTCACCCAGAACGGGTTTGAGACGCGCTCGGCGACGAACGGCAAGGAAGGGCTCAGGATCCTGAGCGAATGGACCCCCAATGTCATACTCCTCGACCTCGTGATGTCGGGAATGGACGGCTTCAGCGTGTGCAGGGAGATAAGGCAGATGGACCTGCACCCGAGGCCGTCCGTGATAATCGTCTCGGTCAAGGGAGATAATGAATCGATTGTCACCTCTCTGGCCAACGGGGCGGATGATTTCATCGTGAAGCCCATAAAAGAGCCGGAGCTTATCGCCAGGGTCACGGCGCAGCAGCGGATCAGAGATTTTTACCGCGAACTTGAGGAGGACAAAAGGAATTTGGAGACGATCCTTGACATTACCAGCACCATGGCTGCTTCTCTTGACCCCTCTGAAGTCCTGAATACGATAGTATCAAAAGTGGCCGGGGTGACCCAGGCAGTAAGATGTTCGATAGTCCTCATAGCAAACCAGGAGAACGAAGGGTATGTGCTCGCCTCTCACGAGGACCCGGCAGTCAGGGAGCTCAAGATAGACCTCTCCAAGTACCCTGAGATACAGCAGGTCATAAACACCAAGGCCCCGCTGGCTCTTGAAGACATCGTCAACAACCCCATAATGAACCAGGTAAAGGACAGCGTAAAGGACTTCGAGGGCATGAGCATCCTCATTGTGCCCATAGTCTTTAACGACGAGGTGCTGGGCACCCTGTTCCTGCGCACCAGAAAAAAAGTGAACGGCTTTTCCAAGAAGGAGATAGACTTCTGCAGGATAGTCGCGAACGCGTCCTTCCACGCGCTCCGCAACGCGCGCCTGTTCGAGAAGGTAGTGAAGGAGAAAGATTACCTCAAGGAGATGGCCGTAAGGGACCATCTCACCAGCCTCTACAACCATAACTTCTTCTACTCGCGGCTCGACGAGGAGTTCGAGAGGGCGGTCCGCTACGAGACGCCGCTGGCCCTCATAATGATGGACATAGACAATTTCAAGCAGATAAACGACACCTACGGCCACAGGGTAGGGGACATGGTCCTGAAGGAGATCTCAGCCCTCATAAAGAAGGGCGTGAGAAAGACCGACATAGTCGCGCGCTACGGAGGAGAGGAGTTCTCCGTAATACTTCCGCATACCCTCGTGAAGGGCGCGGTCGATGAGGCCGAGAGGCTTCGCGAGATGATAGAGAGCCATGCATACGCCGGGCTCGTCAACCACAAGGTGACAATAAGCGTCGGCGTCGCATCCTATCCGCAGAAGGGGGCCATGAACTCTGGCGACCTCGTGAACCACGCGGACGACGCCCTTTACAGGGCAAAGTGGAGCGGGAAGAACTGCGTTAAAATAGCTGAAGTTTAAAAGCAGATTTGATGAAAAAAAAGGCGGGCAAGTTGCCCGCCTTTTTTATTTCACACAAAGACTTTTTGCGCGCTGCCGCGCTTTTTTGGGCATAAGGCTTCGCTCGCTGTCTGCCCCCATCCTCCGGCTCGCCCTTATGTCGCTCAGACTTACAGCTGTCCTCGGTCCTTCTGCCCCGGCTCGCCCGCCCCGCCTCCAGCCCTATGCTCGCTTCGCATTATGCCCCGTTATTTGAAGGACGAAAGCGTGGGCCTCCTGCGGGTTCA
>Ga0209751_10000890_pt1 | contig 31474 bp, 29 predicted proteins | sample RifCSP13_1_FD_184019 | JGI IMG/M metagenome (GOLD analysis project Ga0209751, IMG submission 184019) | Soil microbial communities from Rifle, Colorado - Rifle CSP2_sed 13_1 (SPAdes) (version 2) | ecosystem: Environmental > Terrestrial > Deep subsurface > Rock core/Sediment | place: Rifle...
TGGAAAGGTTGTTAAATTCAATCCCAACATAATGGGAAAGAACTGGCTCCATCTGCAGGACGGCACCGGCAAACCAGGCACCAATGATATTACGGTTACCACAAGACAGAATGCAAATCTTGGAGGCATAGTCCTTGTAACCGGCGTGGTGGTTACAAACAAGGATTTTGGAGGCGGCTACAGATACGAGGTCATGCTGGATGACGCTGCCATTGCCGCAGAGTAATTGAAGGGTATCTCCTATCGCACTTCTCCGCCAACAACTATCTCAGGTATGCGCAGAGTGGGCTGGGCATCTGCAACAGGCACGCCCTGCGCATCCTTTCCGCATGTGCCGATACCGAACCCCAGATCAGAACCAAGCATGTCTATATTTTTCAAAACCTCAGGGCCATTGCCTGTAAGTGTTGCGCCTCTTACAGGCTCGCCCACCCGCCCCTTTTCTATCAAATAGCCTTCTGTGACTTCAAAAACAAAATCACCGTTAACTGTATTCACCTGTCCGCCGCCCATCTTTTCAACAAAAAGCCCTTTTTCAAGAGACCTGATAATATCTTCCGGATTTGATTTGCCGGGTGCTATAAGTGTATTGGTCATCCGAGGGATGGGCCTGTGGTGATATGATTCCCGCCTGCCGTTTCCTGTTGACGTGGTGCCATCCTTCATTGCTGCAAGGCGGTCACACATATAGTTTTTCAAAACCCCATTCTCCACAAGGATTGTCTTCTGCCCCGGGGTCCCCTCTTCATCAAAGAAAAATGAGCCCCTCTTGTATGGTATTGTTGAGTCGTCAATTACAGTTATCAGGGGAGATGCAACTGTTTCGCCAATCTTCCCTGAATATACTGAAAGCCCCTGCTGTGCAAGGTCTGCCTCAAGGCCATGGCCTATGGCCTCGTGTATCATAGTGCCCCCTGACTTGCTTGATAGTACAACAGGCATCTTCCCGCCAAGAGCCTTCCTTGTTCTGAGCATGAGGATTGCCCTTTTTGTGGCCGCCTCAGCAACCCTCTCAGGTGGATTCTCTTCAAATATCTCCAGGCCCATGGCACCGCCGATGGGTTCATAACCTGTCTGTATCACATCCCCTTCAGCGGCAACGGCCTGAACTAAAAACAGGATGCCAGTCTTTTTTTCCTCAACCCACTGGCCAAGGGAATTAATAACAGCCATCTGCCTTGAACCGTCACCGTATACTACCTTTACCTGATGAATCCTCCTGTCAAATCCTCTTGCAAAGGAATTGCCCCTTTTCACCAGTTCCACCTTTTTCAAGAGGTCGGTGTCTGATGGCGGTATCTTTATGGCAAAACCCTGAGAAATCTCTTTTTTAAGAAGAGATATGTCTTCTTTTGTCCTTCCGTCTTTTACAGCCATGCTGACTGTATCGGCCAGGGTCAGGAGTCCTTTTTCTGTTAAGTCATTTGTGTATGCATAAGCTGTCTTAAAATTAAAGATAACCCTGAGCCCCAGGCCCCTATCCCTTCCTGAGATAACCTTCTCAATCCTGTCCTCCTCGCAGACAATGGATGTATTTACAGTTTCCTCCATATAGATGTCTGCAAAGTCACCGCCCCTCTTTAAAGCTGCTTTAAGGATTTTGAAAGGGTCAAACCCTTCAATCAATGCCATAAGCCCTCCTTGCAATTGAGGATTTGTTAACATATTTTTGCAAATATTTAAAGTATTGAATATTTATTCCTTTTGATGTTAATCTATATCAACAATAAAATTCCTTATCGAGGAAAATCCCCGCCCGTTTCAGGCGGGCTGTGTGGTTCTTCAATTACAATTTTACATATTGAATTTTAAATATAAAGGGGGATGTAATGAGATTCAGGATTACAATGGCTTTAATATGTTTTTTTCTGTTAACCGTATCTTTAAGCCCTGCAGATGCCCAGCCAAGGGATGTATTCAAGACTAAACTTGATAATGGCATGACTGTAATACTTGAGGAAGACCATTCTGCAAGGGTCGTTGCCTTTCAGATGTATGTGAAGGTCGGCAGTGCTGATGAAAATGATAAAGAGGCAGGCATATCCCATGTATTTGAGCATATGCTTTTCAAAGGGACTGAAAAGAGGAGGCTTGGGCAGATTGCAGGGGAGATTGAGGCAGCAGGCGGTTATATAAATGCCTATACATCATACGACCAGACAGTATATCACCTTGCTGTGGCAAGCAGGTACTTTGACACAGGGCTTGACATAATCTCGGATGCGATACAGCACTCGTCTTTTGACCCCAATGAGCTTAAAAAGGAACTGGAAGTGGTGCTGGAAGAAATCAGGATGAACGAAGACAATCCGGGACGTACACTGTATAAAAATATCCTTTCCACTGCATTTACAACCCATCCATACAAGAGGCCTGTTATAGGATTCACGGACACTGTAAAGAGTTTTACGCGGGAACAGATACTTAACTTTTTTAAGAAGTGGTATGTCCCTAACAATATGACACTTGTTATTGTGGGAGACTTCAACAGGAGCAAGGCATTAGAGGCTATAAAGAACAGCTTTAAGGATTTTAAACAGGGGCCTGACTCCGGTATGGCAAGACCTGTCGAACCTCCCCAGAAAGAACTCAGGACAGTCATCTCAGAAGATGAGATAAAGGAGACGCATCTCGGTATGGCATTCCATGTGCCTGAACTAAGACATCCTGATACATACGCCATAGATGTGCTGGCAAATATCCTCGGCCAGGGAGAAAGCTCAAGGCTCTATCAGAAACTTAAGGAAAAGAAGCAGATAGTGCACAGTATTTCAGCCTATGCCATGACACCGAAGGAGCCTGGTGCATTTTTTATAACCGCAAATCTTGAGGCGAAGAATGTAAAAGAGACCATAGAAGAGGTTATGAAGGAGCTTCACAGGATTAAATATGAAGGCGTCTCCATAGGAGAGCTTGAAAAGGCAAAGCTTAATCTTGAAAGCGAATTTGTATATGAAAGGGAAACCATGGAAGGGAGGGCAAGGCAGCTTGGATATTTTGAGGTTACGGCCGGAGATATAACATTTGAAAGCAAATATATTAACGGTATATCAAAGGTAACATCTGAAGATATAAAAAAGACAGCGAGTAAATATTTTATGGAAGATAATCTGACAGCCGCCCTTATACTGCCAAAATCCGACAGGGAGGCTGTCAGCAAGCAGGATATTGTTTCGGCAGCAAAGGTGGAAGGTTTTCCGTTGCCGCAGGAAAGTGCGATAAACAATGGCGCAAAGAAGTCAGAAGAACCTGTGAAGGTAAAACTCAAGAACGGTATAACGCTTATTGTAAAGGAAGACCACTCCAGCCCTACGGTTGCGGTATACGCAGCTTTCAGTGGCGGGTTAAGATTTGAGAATGATAAGACAAACGGGATCGGAAACTTTGTGGCAAATATGCTTACAAGGGGAACTAAGAAAAGGACAGCAGTCGAGTTTGCCCGGGAAGTAGAAGGTATGGCAGGCAGTATAAGCGGTTTTTCAGGCAAGAACTCTATCGGCATGTCAGGAAAATTTTTGGGCAGGCTTTTTGATAACGGCATGGAAATCATTGCAGACTGCCTCCTTAACCCGACATTTCCCGCGGATGAGATTGAAAAGGTCAGAAAGGAGACCCTTGCGAGTATAAAAAGGGAGGAGGATTATCTGCCCGGTTACACATTTAAGCTTTTTTACAAAGCCCTTTATGAAAAGCATCCTTATCGGATGTCTGTGAACGGGACAGAGAAGAGTGTGTCTGGTTTGAAGAGGAAAGACCTTCTGGAACATTATAACAGACTTATAGCCCCGCAGAATATGGTTATGGTCATCGTGGGGGATATAGACAGAGATGAGGTTTTAAGAAAGATAGGGGATTTGTTTATCGGTTTTAACAAAAAGGCCAAACCAATGTCAGAGCCTCCCATAGAAGGCAGGCAGAGGCATATCAAAAAGACTGGTGATGTAAAGGAAAAACAGCAGACCCATATTGCACTGGGATTCCTCGGCACAACTATAACAAGCGAGGCAAGATACTCCCTTTTAATCCTTGCCGAGATACTTTCAGGCCAGGGTGGAAGACTCTTTGTGGAACTCAGGGATAAGGAAAGCCTTGCCTATGCCCTGAGCGCCTTTTCAAGGGAAGGGGTGGACCCGGGTGTGTTTGCAGTATATATGGGTACAGCCCCGGATAAAAAAGAAATGGCTATACAAGGCATATTAAGGGAATTAAAAAAGGCCATAACAGAAAAGGTGACAGATGAAGAGCTAAAGAGGGCAAAGAGCGCTCTGATAGGCGGATATGAAATGGGTTTGCAGGAAAACTCTGCCCAGGCTTCAGACATGGCAAATAACGAACTCTTCGGACTTGGTTTTGATGAATACAGGAGATATCCGGGAAAGATAGAGGCCATTACTTCGGACGACATTTTAAAGACAGCCCAGAGGTATATAGATCTGGATGGTTATACTTTAAGTGTGGTGGGGCCGAAATAGTTCACGCTGAAAATGGATATGCGACCAAAACCAGTTGCCTGCTAACTGCCATAGCCCACCGTATGCCCCGCCCTGTGGAAGGGGATGAAGGCGGGCGCATGGAAAAATTGAGATTTATTTCCTCTGCAGTCAAGAAGCCCCGCCCTGTGGGCGGGTTTCTTCACTTTTTACCTTCCTTTCCAGATAGGCGTATGCGCTGTGGTTATGTATACTTTCCCAGTTCTCTGCCTCTATGCTGAACCAGATAATACTCTTTGTTTTCTCCAGTCGTGATGCAATATCCCTTACAACATCCTCTACAAACCTTGGGTTATCATAGGCGTGTTCTGTAACATATTTCTCATCAGGCCTTTTCAAGAGGGAATATACAGGACTTGATGCAGACATCTCCACCACCTTTATTATCTCCTCAATCCATATGAATCCGTGAAAACGCAGGGCAACCTTTACCACACCCCTCTGGTTATGGGCTCCCTTCCTGCTTATCTCCTTAGAACAGGGGCAGAGTGTTGTGACAGGCACTGAAATCTCAAGGATAAAATCCTTTTTACCGCTCAAGGAGCCTCTAAACCTGCATCTATATTCCATTAAACCCTTTGCCTTTGACACAGGGGCTGCCTTTTCTATGAAATACGGGAACTCCACCTCCATATGTGCTGTTTCGGCATTGAATCTCTTTTTCATCTTTTCCAGTATCTCTGGAAAATTTTTTACAGTAATCTCGCCCCTGTGCTCATTCAATATCTCTATGAATCTGCTCATGTGGGTGCCTTTAAAATGGTGGGGGAGGTCCACATACATATTCACAGAGGCAATGGTGTGCTGGAATTTATTTTTCTTATCCAGCACTATTATGGGATAACGTATGTCTTTTACGCCAACCTTGTCTATGGCTATCTTTCTGTAGTCGGGCTGATTCTGGATGTCCTGCATCTTTCTCATGTCTCTAAAATTCCTTCTATATAGAGCGTCACAACTGCCACAGCTTGCTGTAAGCCCTGCCTTGTAGGCAGGGTTGAGGCGAGCAAATGGAAATTAAAGTTTTGTTTTCCTCTGCAGTCAAGAAGCCCAGCCCTGTGGGCGTGGTTCTTCACTTTACATCCCTGCGTTGCTCCTCGGCTCGTCGCGTCTTGGCCTGCCTTGTTCTGACACTCTGTATGTGCATCTATTTATTCCGCTGTTTATAAAACAGCTATAAGTCAGCTATCTTCCTTTTTCCTTAATCTCCTTCATCTTTTCCATAATAGCCTCAGCCCGCGCCTTATAATCTATTGCAATCTTATTTGTGGGGTCAAGTTCAAGCACAATATCCCACTCCTTTACCGCCAGCTCAAGGTCCTCTTTCTGAAAATATTCAATGCCCTTTTTGAGACGTATGCTGACTATCTCATCCCTCTCCTGCATGCTTATAGACAGAAACCTATCAGTGTCCTTATAGGAAGGGACCAGCTTTTGCACCATATTAAATTCATCTATTGCATTGCCGTATTGCTTTGCTTCAAAGAATGTAACACCCTTCTGGTAATGCTCCAGCGCAAGAGCCTCAGGGCTTATAACAACTTTGCTTTTCACAGGTTCTTCCTCTTTTTGCGGATAGGGCCTTCCTTTTTCTGCGGCCTCAAGCCGCTTCCGAATAGACTGATTTGCAGGGGTGAATTTAAGGGCAGTTCTGTATTCCCTTGCTGCCGTAGAATAAAGGCCTGCCTTTTCATATTCCTCGGCCACTCCAGCATGTTTCTCCGCCAGCCTTGAAGCCAGCCTGTCTATCCTGGACAGCAATTCCTGTGCTGCCTTATATTGCGGCTCTCCCTTTTTTAGCTCCATTGCCTTTTCCCGCGCATCTACCACCCTTCCCTCATTGTATAATAGGAGCGCCTTCTCATAAGGCGATGCTGTCATATAACTGGGGCTAAACTGCACACATCCGCCTGAGATTATGAGTGCTGTTATTAAAATTATCCTAAAGCGCAACGCCTTCCCTCCTCATTTCACTCATGATAGCACGGATTGTATCATCAACATTATTTTTCCATCTGTCTTTTAAACCAGTAATATTGAAGACAGTAAAAGGCCTGTCAATCCCTTTTATATTGACAGTTGGTATCTTAACGCATAAAGCAATCTCTTCAAGTTTACTGCAAATCTCTTCACTGACAAGCAACTCGCCATCTTTTGCAATGCCTGCAAGCCTTGATGCCACATTTACCGCATCCCCTATGGCTGTATACTCCATCCTTACCTTTGACCCCATGCTTCCCACAATTACATGGCCGGAATCCAGCCCGATTCCAATGGGAAGTTGCACAAGCCCCTTCTTCCACCTTGAGCTATTTATCTCATCCATCGCCTTGTTAATCCCGAATGCTGCCAGCACACCCTGCTGCAGGTGGTTCTCCATGGGGATAGGTGAGCCGAAGACCCCCATTACCGCATCGCCAATAAACTTATCCACAGTCCCATTAAAGCGGAATATGATTTCCGTTAAGATGGTAAAATACCTGTTCAGCAGCTCTACTACCTCATGGGGGCCCATCTGTCTGGTCATGGCAGTAAACCCCCTGATGTCTGCAAAGAGGACTGTTATATCCCTTCTTTCTCCGGCAAGGCGTATTTTTTCAGGGTTTTTCAGTATCTCATCTGCAACATGGTGGCTTACATATCTGCTGAAGGCGCCCCTCAATGTTTCTTTCTTTTCCAGTTCAGATGCCATGAAGTTAAATGATTCAATAAGGTCTCCTATTTCATCCTTGCGGCCACGTTGGATACGATACCAGAGGTTGCCATGTGCTATCTCCCTCGTTCCTTTCACAAGTCCAAATATGGGTTTTAGCAGCCTGGATGCAAGAGGGACAGAAATTATGAATACGATTACAACTGCAGCGATGATAATAAAAAGTATCTTTCTTTGCGCCTCCCTGACCTTTTCTTTTATGAAGTCCTTAGAAAATGAGAGAACTGTGTAACCAACCTTTGTCTCTTTAAAAAGCATGGGGCTGGCAAAGGTGAGTGTTGCTTCATCCTCGTGTATAAGCCATGGATCAGGGCCTTTGGCATTCAATATGTCTTTTTCATAGCCATAGTACTTTATACCAACCTCGTCCAATTCCCTATGCCCTTTTATGTAAAGATTCTCATCAAGTATGTAGGCATTGACTATACCGGGATATTTTAGGATATTCTGCACAAGGAGATTTATTACAAGGTTGTCATTCTGGAGTAATGGTATCTTGCTGTCGCTGGCAAATTCGTGTGTTATCGTGCCTGCCATATTGCGCATCTGGGTCTCCAGGGCGGCCTTCTGGTGCCTTGTCATTACAACACTGATTGCAATGGCAACAAACGAGAGGAGTATAGAAAGCGCAACTGCCAGCTTTATTTTGATTGAAATCTTTAATGGATACTTTAGCATATATTGTTAAACCGACTCGTAATAAGTGGCAGCTGCATTATCAGACTCCCACACCCGGACCCTTGCCACTTTTATGCCTTTGCCTTTAATCCCCTTTTTAAATTGATTGAATATATACCTTGCAATATTCTCAGAAGATGGGTTCTCTCTGTCAAAGGGCATAATTTCATTCAGATACTTGTGGTCTAATTTTTTAAGAATTCCTTCCAGTATCTTCTTCAAAACCCTAAAATCCACTGCAAGCCCGATTTTATTCAATGCATTGCTCTCAACCGTAACCTCGACCTTCCAGTTATGGCCGTGAAGGTTTTCGCATTCACCCTCATACTGCCTCAAATTATGAGCTGCCGCAAAATCAGATATTATAATAAGTTCGTACATAAACAACTCTACTTTCTATCCTGAAAGCATCTATTTCTTATACCTTATCTTTAGGATGCTTCAAAATAACAGTTTTGAACCATGCCGTTACAACATCCAACTTATCGCTTTTCATAAAGCACCTTTCCCCTGTGTGCAGCAGGGTAAATGATAATGCCAAAAGCGCCCTCCTAACAAGTTATCATGAATTCGTACATCTTAGCGCCCTTATGAATAATTATACCGAATCAATATAATTTGTCAGTTTTCTTATGTTGGCTCAAGGCAAAAGGGCGGATTTATTCATCCAGTTGAAGAATCTTCTACCACAAAGCAATAGGAAGCTCAAGTGTCTCATTTTCACCCTCACCTTTTCCCTCTCCTGTCAAGGGAGAGGGAGCTTGGTTTGTTACTTTATGCGCTCTTCTATCTGCGTGCAAATTCCTCGTATCATATTCACCTCTTTCTGCATAAGCCCTGTCCTTCCAAAGAGCCTTTTGAATGACTTCATTATCGTTTTTAAAAGATGTGTCCCGCCTTTTTCACCGTAACCGAGCTGTTTCAGGGTTTTTTCCATATGCATATACATACCCTCCATTTCTTCCCATGGCGCAAGTTTAATGGACTGGCCTGACGGTATTTCTGCCTTGAAAAGCTCATAGCAGACTAAAAACACAGCATGGGATAGATTAAGGGATGGATAGTTCTTGTGCGTTGATATTTCAATAAGGAGGTCGCAGAGCTCAATTTCATCATTCGTAAGCCCTTTGTCTTCTCTTCCAAAAAGGATTGAAACCTTATTCTTTTTTGCGGCCGTTAAAATATTGGGAATGGCCTCATAAAGATTTAGGACAGGATAGCGGCTTCTCCCTTTTCTCCTCGTAGTTCCAACAACCAAACCAGAATCCTTTATAGCATCTTTTATATTGCTAAACACTTCTGCCTTGAGGAGTGTTCCACAGGCATTGCACGCCATTGAGTACGCCTTATTGTTTTTGTAATCAACAGGATTTATCAGGCAAAGATTGGAAAAGCCGGTATTCTCCATTGCCCGTGCAACAGAGCCGATATTACCGGCAGATTGCGGTTCTACAAGTACAACAGAGATGTTGTTCATAATAGGCGTCATGGTATCACTGCGGCAACAAATTATCAACTCCTGAGAAGCCAAAGAAATTGCTTGACAAATATTCCTTTGTCAGTATAATCAGAATATTCTGAATAATATGAGTTATCAAATGCAATACAAGAAGGAGGGAAAGATGGCTAAAAAGAAAAAGGATACTTCCTGCTGTGAACCGGAAAACAACTGCAAGGTTGAATCCATTGTAACCGTTGATGAACGGGGACAGATGGTACTGCCCAAGGAGCTGAGGGAAAAGGCCAAAATAAAAACAGGGGACAAGCTGGCAATAACAAGCTGGCAAAAAGGCGGAGAAGTTTGCTGTATTACCTTGATGAAAGTGGAAGACCTTGTGGATATGGTAAAGGGGAGGCTCGGCCCTGTAATGAAAGAGATTTTATAAAAGGCTTAAATGAAAATGTCAAAAACAAGAGAAGACATGAAAAATGTTTCCTGTTGTGGCACTCAATACAAAGAAATATCTGACAATTCTCTGTGCTGCCCTAAACAGGAAGTGCCTGAAATAGGATTTGTGCCTTCAATAGTCAGCAGGGTATCGGCTGAATGGACATGGAGGGATTACCTCGGACAGATAAGGTGTAGGGTAAGTTCTTTCAGGAATTCATATGCAGTTAGGCCAGGCCTTTACGCTGTGGGCAATCCTGATAGAGAATCTGATATATTTGTCAGCGCAAATTATAAAATAAGTTTTGATGTATTGAGGCGCGCTTTAAAGGGAATAAACGCATGGATTCTCGTGTTGGACACAAAAGGCATCAATGTCTGGTGTGCGGCAGGAAAAGGCACATTCGGCACAGATGAACTAATAAAGCGTATTGGTGAATCACATCTGGAGAAGATAGTTATTCACCGGAGAATCATTGTGCCTCAGCTTGGGGCGCCCGGTGTTTCAGCTCATATTGTTCAGCAAAAGACCGGGTTTAGAATCTCCTATGGCCCTGTGGATGCGCAAGATATTCGGCAATATGTTGAGGCAGGGCACAAGGCAACGGAAAAAATGCGCAGGATTAATTTCAGCATGTGGGACAGGCTTGTTCTTACGCCAATGGAGGTAATCCCGGCTCTCAAAGGATATGCGATATATGCGACACTCATATTTTTCATCATGGGCCTTAAACCGTCAGGAATCATATTCAAAGACGGATTGGCAAACGGACTGCCGTTTTTTATTCTCGGATTTTTGGCGGTTCTATCAGGCGCACTGATTACGCCGCTCTTGCTTCCATTTATACCATTCCGGTCGTTTGCCATTAAAGGATGGCTCGTGGGAAGCATGGTCATCTTGATTGCCATAAAATATATCTCGCCTGCCATGCCAGTTGCTGCTTTTTCACTTTTATTCTTCCCTCTGGCAAGCTCGTATATTGCCCTGCAATTTACCGGTTCAACTGTATTTACCTCCATGTCCGGCGTTAAAAAAGAACTTAGGTATGCTATGCCGGTTTATATATCCGTGGCTTTCATCTCCATTGTTCTGTTGGTCTTTTTCAAACTGAATCAGTGGGGTATTCTATGAAATATTATGAACTTACGTTCACAAAGAAGGATGAAAATTAACCCCACTCTCACCTTCTTCCTCTCCCTGAGGGAGAGGAAGAAAAGTAGGAAATCCTCTTCCTGAGAGAGAGGAAACTTTTTTGTTCCCTCCCCTTCAATGGGAGGGTTAGGAAGGGGATGGGGTAAAAGGGGTATGTTATGAAATATCTTGCTAATGTGACGAGCCTTAAATTCTTTTCCGATACATGCACCGGCTGCGGAAGATGTGTTGAGGTATGCCCTCATGCGGTTTTTATTATTGTGAACGGCAAAAAGGCCGCGATAAGCGATAAGGACAGATGCATGGAGTGCGGCGCATGTGTCAGAAATTGCGTCTTCGGAGCCATAACGGTAAATGCTGGTGTGGGCTGCGCAGCCGCGATCATAAACGGCATGATTACCGGAGGCGAGCCTTCCTGCGGGTGCGGGGATACTCAAAATGCCTGCTGTTGATAAGTAAAGCGGAGTCGCCCCCTCTTTTTTTCTTTCCTTTTTGGGTTGACATAGTTTATCAACCTATGATAGATATTTTTTCAAGATGAAGAGTTAGGACAAAAAATAAGAAGTTTAAGATTGGGAAAAGGGCTGAGCATAAAAAAACTCTCAACCCTTTTAAAAATAAATTATACCTACATAAGCCATATAGAGCGCGGCAAATCTATTCCCTCAGAGCATCTTCTCAAAAAGATTGCCAAAAAGTTAGGCGCTGATGAAGAAGAACTTGAAATTCTTTCCGGAAAAATCCCTGAGGATATAAAAAAAATTCTTTACGAATATCCAATAGAAGCCCCTGTGCTTATCAGAGATGCCTTGGGCAGTTATGTCGCATTAAAACAACTCTCTTTTTTGAAAGATAAAGAAAAGCGCCTTGAGCAATTTTTTACACCTCTTGATATAGCATCAGGAATGCTTGAGCTTATCGGGGGCAACAAAACCAATCAAAATGCCAGAATAATAGACCCAAGTTGCGGAGATGGCGTATTTTTAAAGGCAGCAAAAGAAAAAGCGCTTGGGTTCGAAATTTTTGGGTGTGATATAGATTCTGAACACATAAATTCTGTAAAGTCTCAAATCCCGGAAGGTATTTTTATTGCAGGCAATGCGCTTGAGGCTCTGTTGCAGCAGGAAGGTTCATTTGATTTTGCAGTAGGCAATCCTCCCTTTAGCGCCCAAGATAATCTCGTAACAGATAAATATATTCTCAACAACTATCGTCTTGGTTTAGGAAAAAAGAGGCAGGCAGTAGAAATACTTTTTCTTGAACTGTTTGTTCGCCTGCTTAAGAGAGGGGGGAAATTTTCTATTATACTGCCGGAAGGTATTTTGTCCGCCAGACCGCATAAATATGTGAGAGATTGGCTGGCGTCAAACACAGTAATATATTGCATTATCAGTCTGCCAAGAAACACCTTCAAGAAAACTTCTTCCAAGTGCGTAATTATAAGCGGCGAGAAACTTGTCCCCGAAGGTAGTAATCGGGGAAATGCCGGTAGCAGCAACTTTGTTAAATACGCAGTTTTTCATAGAGGCAATTTTTCTGAAGTTGTAAATATGGTTAAGAATAAAAACAAGAATTCCATTAAACAGGCAGAGCTTATCAATACAGAAGATTGGCGGCCGGAAAATTTGGTATTTATTAAAATGAGACAACTCTGTAAAAAACCGGATTGGGCCTGTCTTGGAGAACTTGTAAAATTGAGAACGGGCTTTGTGAAGTATGGGAAAGATAGAATTTTTGACTCCAAGCCCAAAAAACGAAGTTGTCAATTAATCGTTGCAAAAAACTTTCTGCCTGTTACAGGGCTTGATTTGGATAAAGCAAGAAATTTTATTGATGCGGATAATTCTTCATTTTCCATAAAGGCTAAAATAAACAATGGAGAAATACTTTTTGTCAGGGTTGGGGTAGGATGCTGCGGGCGGGTAGCTGTTTTTGATGGGGATAATGATGCACAGGCAGATGATTGGATACATATCTTGACTCCACAACAAGGGGTGGACCCCTGGTATATAACTTCATGGATGGCAAGTTCTTATGGGCAGCGGCTAATAAAACTGATTTCTCATGGCGTTGGAACGGTGAGCATTTCAAAGTCAAGTCTTGGGCAGTTGTTGATTCCAAGACTTGATAAAAACACGGAAGAAGATATTGCAGGGATTTTTAAGGCATTTACCAAACAACAAATTCAATACGGTTTATGGGTTGATGTTTTAGACGAGATATTCGGAAAGCATATTAAAAATCTGGCGGTGTTAGTTCCTCTCCCCACAGTAAAAAGACAGCATCCTCTTCAACACCATCAATATCAATCCCAACCAAGCATTTAAAGAAGTTAGCAAAACTTAAAGAACATTGCAATCGCCTCTGAGTCTTTGAATCTATCTTTGGATTTAAGGTAATAATAGTCGGTTTTTTATTCCTTAATTCTGATAATTTTTCCTGTATACGTTTGCGGGCAGCCTCCGGTGATATGCTTCTATCTTTTATAAGACTGTCCAATTTCCTTATGTCTTCTGCGGTCAGAGGCTTCCATATCTCTTTCCACCTATCAGGAGAAATGACAGCCTTCACTATTTTAACAATTTTCTTTTTATTAGCTTCACTTTTCCAAAAACCGACTATAATGGTAAATTGCTGCTGAATCTGAAATTGTCTTAAAGCGTCTCCAAAGTATACCGAACCTCTCCATTTTGCTATTTTTATAGAGATTGGGCCGCCTTTTGGATTGGGATTCAGTTGTTCCGGGATGTCCCATTCGCTTGTATAATAAATATCAAAAAAGGTTTTTTTGAGCCAGTCTTCAAACTTAAAACCATGTATTTGACGCTCATTTCTTGGCATATATAATCTATACTACTTTTGATATGTGGAGGCAATAGGTTTTTCCGGCAACTGTTGTTGAATAAGAACAGCTATGTTGCCCTTTTCAGAATCTCCCTTGCTGCAACAACCCCGGACACAGCCGCATGGATAATGCCTCTGGTAATGCCTGCGCCGTCGCCTGCTGCAAAAAGGTTTTTAAGCTCTGTTTCAAGATTATTTGTAAGTTTTAGCCTCATGGAGTAGAACTTTACCTCTGCGCCATAGAGGAGGGTAGATGTTGAATATACGCCTGGCGCAATTTTGTCCAGCACTTCCAGCATTTCAAGGATGTCAGAGATATAACGGTATGGAATGGCAAAGGAAAGGTCGCCGGGCGTGGCGTCTGTTAAGGTTGGTTTTACGCTGCCTTTTTTAATCCTTTCAGGCGTAGACCTCCTGCCTTGAAGCAGGTCTCCCAGCCGTTGAACGATTATCCCTTCGCCCAGCAAATTTACAAGTTTTGCAATATACTGGCCATAGGCAATCGGTTCATGGAACGGCTCTGTAAATGTTGTGGAGGCAAGGATTGCAAAGTTTGTGTTGTTGGTCTTTTTTGTAGAAAAGCTGTGGCCGTTGACTGTGCAGAAATCTTTGTGTTTTTCTTTTACCACAACACCGTAAGGATTCATGCAGAATGTCCTTACCAAATCGTCAAACCGCTTGGAGTAAAATAAAAGTTTTGCCTCGTGCATCACATCTGTTATTGGCCTCATAATGGAGGCAGGAACCTCTACCCGGACACCGATATCAACAGGGTTATTGCCTGTGGAAAGGCCGAGCCTTTTCGACTCCTCACTCAACCAGTGAGAACCGCTCCTACCCGGAGCAAGGATTACAAAATCTCCCAGAAATTCTTTGCCATCGCCGGTCTTTATACCTGTGACTTTATCACCTTGTTTTAATATCTCAATAGCTTCGGCATTGAAGTGAATATCAACCCCCCCTTGCCCCGTGGGGACAGTCCGCCCCATGTGGATCAAATCTGTCCCCAGTGAGGGGGTTAGTGTCTGCCGTAAATTTTTGAGAAGCGAAAAACACCTATCTGTGCCAAGATGTCGTATCTTAAAAGGCACAAGCCTTAAGCCATTTCTCGCTGAAATTTCTTCCAGTCTTTTTATCTCTGCCTCATCTGTACCATGAAGCTCGTCAGGTGCGCCGTATTTTAAAAATATCTTATCAACATAATCTATGAGGGATTCAAGCTCACCTTCTCCAATATAATCAGTTAAAAAGCCGCCAACGGCTGTAGAGAGATTTAGCTTCCCGTCGCTAAACGTGCCTGCCCCGCCCCAGCCATGGAAAATATCGTGAGGTTTTCTGTCAGGCAGGTCATCCCCTTTTTCCAGAAGGATAATTTTTAGATTTTTTTTAGCCGAAATGAGCTCAAGCGCTGCAAATATACCGGCAGGCCCGCTGCCGACTATGATAACATCGTAGGTATTCATTATGGATTCTTGCTCTGTCCATAAAATAGCGATTAAAAACCTCGCTATTTTACAAACCTGCGATTTGCCTGCCATACTTCGTTATCGGCGCATTTTTGCTCCTCACCGTATTGGTGACATACGGCTCGTTGCAAAAATGGCCTCTGCCTCGTCTGGCAAGCAACTTGCAGGTTTCCCCAAAAATCAAAGTCTATTTTTGGGTCTGGGATGATTGCAGCAGTCTCTTACCTTTTTCGCTTCTTATAAGGCAGCGAAGGCTCTGCCGCCATCGGAACACTATCCTTTATCGCACTGTGTTTCTTCAGCACCTTGACTATTTCTGTGAGAAGCAGGATGTCTCCCTCATGGAATCCCTCCAGCAGCCCCAGGAGTTCCCAGAGATGCTTTCTCTGAGCAGTCCTGTAAGCCTCTTTGGGCAAAAGGTTAACCAACCTCAAGGTTGACTCATCCATAAGGAAGCGGTCGAGCGGTAACGAAAGGGCTTCGGCGATTTTTATAAGAACCCCAAGGGATGGAAGCTGTTCAGCGCGTTCTATCTTTCCTATATATGTGTAGTCCATGCCTATCATATCAGCCATGGCTTTCTGGGTAAGTCCCTGAGAATGCCTTAACTCACGTAATCTTTTCCCGATCTGCGCCTTTATCATCAGTGTTAAAAATATCCACTTTTTCATCTATTGTCAACCTATTAAATAAGTCAAGATATATTATCTCTTTTTTATTGACAATATAGATTATTTATCCTATTTTGAAGCAGGCAGTATGTATGAATAATGAAAACCGGTTTTATGGATAAGATAAAACCTTTAAGGTATTTGAGCAATGCAGACTTTTTTCCACTCTTATCAAATGGAGAAGTAAAACTATATCTACTTCTTCTGATAAATGCCTCTGCAGTTGATACGATAGAGAAGATAAGCCTGAAACAGATAAAAAAGGCCGAGGGGAAGATGCCTTCTCCATCGGAACTTAAAGCAATAATGACATCACTTGAGAGATATGGGCTTGCGGTCATGGAGCGAGTTACAGAATGGCCTACCGGTAAGTTGGTATTCAGGCTCAAGCGGCCTGTTAAGTGTGTTACAGGTGTCAATAAAAAAGGCAGAGGGAGGAAAAATGACAGAAAAACTAATATGTCCAAATTGTGAGAGGTTCTCATATACTACAGCCCCTTGTGAACCAACCCCATGCCCCTATTGTGGGTTCGTCTTTAGCGAGGCCGATAAAGGGGTAAAAAAAATGAGAAGGCGAATTTTGGTAATAGATGATGACTCTACTATTCGCGATATTCTTGCAGCTATACTTATCAAACAGGGCTATGAGATAGATATTGCCAAGAATGGTGTAGAAGGATTAATGCTGTTATATGATAAACGATATGACCTTATCATAAGCGATATAAATATGCCTATTATGGATGGGATAAAGTTCTACAGGAAACTCATTGAAAGAATGCCATCGATGAGACAAAGGGTGTTATTTATAACCGGCAATAAGGATAGAGAAACTGATATGTTTTTAAAAGAGATGGGGTTAAGGCATCTATTAAAACCTTTTACAACAAGCGGCCTTTTAGATGCTCTGAATGAGGCTGATGCTTTTAGGTCTAACGTTTAGGAGATATTATCATTATCAGCAATCAAATTGCATTTCTGTAAAATAGCGATTAAAAACCTCGCTATTTTACAAACCTGCGATTTGCCTGCCATACTTCGTTATCGGCGCATTTTTTCTCCTCACCGTATCGGTGAACATACGGCTCGTCGCAAAAATGGCCTCTGCCTCGTCTGGCAGGCAACTTGCAGGTTTCCCCAAAAATCAAAGTCTATTTTTGGGCATTTGTTACCAGCAAAACTTTCCATCCTTCTGAATAAGTTTGTCGTCAACATATATTGCCCCGCTGTTTCGCAAGTCCTTTATCATGTCCCAGTGTATGGCAGAGTCGTTTTTGCCGCCGGCTTCTTTATATGACCTGCCGACAGCGAGATGAACTGTGCCGCCGATTTTTTCATCAAACAAGATGTCCTTGGAAAAATGCTTAATGCCGTAATTTATGCCGATGCCCAGTTCTCCAAGATAACGCGCCCCCTTGTCTGTATCCAGCATTGCTATAAGAAATTTCTCATTCTTTCCTGCTGACGCATAGACAACCTTTCCCTTTTTAAATTTCAAGCGAATGCCCAAAACCTCTTTGCCCTGATATATTGCAGGGAGGTCGTAATAGATTTGCCCTTCAGCAGAGTTTTCTATCGGAGATAAAAACACCTCGCCATCCGGCATATTCCTTTCCCCATAGCAGGGGATCGCCTTCCTCCCCTTGATGCCTATGGTCAAATCAGTATCTTTGCCGACTATCCTCACAACCTTACCTTTATCTAAAATCTTCTTGAGTTTCATCTCCTCTTTTTTGACATTTTCCCAGTTGATATTGGTTGCGCTATAGAGGAAATCTTCATACTCGTCCAACGACATATCTGTTTCCTGGGCAAGGGCATTTGTCGGGAAGTTGCAGAGAACCCATCGTTTCTCGTTAACAATCACTTCACTTATGGACTTCAGAACCTTTGACCGTTCTGCAATCCTTTTTGAATCCACATTGGATAGCGCCCTTTTATTTACCGCAGCCCTTATATTCACAACGCAGTCAGCGCCTTTTGCCTCAAGGAACTTTGCCTTGGGGAAATCCAGAAGCTGTTCTTTTTCGGCCATGTTGTAAAAGATATTTGATATCTCCTCAAATGCAATATTAACGGCGGGATGGCCGCCTGCCTTTAAGATTTTTTTATAAACCTCTAAAACAAGCGGTTTTGCAAGCTCTGAAGATGAGTTTATAAGAACCCTTTCTCCTTTTTTTACTTTAAGGGAATAGTTGATAAGGATATCGGCAAGTTTTATTACACGCGGGTCAGACACAAAAACCTCCTTGCTATAGAAATTTTAGACAGATTTTAGCAGTAAACCCTGTTAGAAGTCCACTATTATACGAATCAAAGTTTATTTCTGGGCGAATATTTGCTATACAGAAGAGGCCTGAGTTTCAGGCAGGAGGCTTATAACGGGATAAAGATTTGAAAAAGCAAACTTGCCAAATTCTGTGTTGGAAAAATAACTATTTGGAGATAGATAGGTAATGATAGGGAAGGTTGTTATGAGAAACTACTTAACCTGCCGTCGTTTTTCTTCTATGTTGATATCAAGATGTTTTAATTGTTCAACAGTCTTTATAAGTTCCTGATTCTCATCAGCCAACTTTTTCACTTCTCGCAATAACCTTAACAAGTTTTGAACCTCATCTGTCTTGCCAGTTGGAGAAAGAGAGGCGTAAATTTCAAGCTCTTGAAACGCTTTGAAATAATCAGGGCTTGGATTTTTATAGTCTAAATAAAGCAAGGCGAGTTCAAGATGCACCTTTGTTGCAATAGAGATATCAACCTCTTTTTGGATAATTTCTTCTAATTTTGCAATGTCTTTGGAAAAATCCTCAGTCTTTAAAACAGGATGCATAAGATGCGATGGGGCGCAGCTGAATGTAATGAACCCCAACAGAAGTAATATGGGTAGGGTAAGCGCCCTATTTGATCTAACCATCAGTCACCTTTTTTTCAGGGCTGCCCTCTTGCGGGAACATGATAAGCTTATCATCCTGCGCTTGTTTGGGCCATTCCCTTCTCTTATCAACTACATATATACTGCCTGGGAGGGATTTGGCATATTCCTTTAATTCAGCCGCTATCTCACCAACCTCCGCAGGGTTTGTGAGTATGCGGTGACGGTTGGTAACAACTGCTATAGACACTCCCATAATAGGAAAGGTAATAGCCTGGCCTTGCCGGGTTTTTCCTGTTATATAGCCCTGCTTTCTATCCTCAGCATCGTAAAAGTCAGGAATCGTTTTATCAAATATCTCAATGATTGCAGCGCAGATTTTTGCGTATCTATCCGGCGTAGAAACGACTACAAAATCATCGCCCCCGATATGGCCGATAAAGTCTTCATATGTGCCATGTTCGGCAACTACGGATTCTATAATCTGCGCTGTGGCCTTTATCACCTCGCTCCCTTTTGCATATCCATACCGGTCATTATATGCCTTAAAATTATCCATATCAATAAGGCAAAATGCAATAGGCGTTGCGGCATTCAGCCGTTTTTTAAGAATATTTTCTATTGCCAGGCCGCCTGGAAGCCGTGTTAAAGGGCTCATGTCTAAATACATTTCTTCTAACCTTTTTAGCCTCTTTGTCATTTCACCAAAGGCATGAGACAATTCACCCAATTCATCTTGATTTGACATGCTGTGCGTATACTCAAACTTTCCCTCTGCCACATCTTTTGTTGCAAGCTCTAATTTGTGAATAGAGCCAGAGATATTTTTTGTGATTAATAGCGCTGCGCCGATACCAAAGATTATGCCGAGGGCGCACACCACTGCGGTGACCCAAAAGGCCGTTTCCCCAATTTTTGCAACCAGCATAGTTTTTTTGTTTTGCTCGCTGCGGGTTTCAAAAGACATATTCTTAATGAATTTAACCAGCTCTTCTTGTTTGTTTTTAATCCGACTGTCATAATTTTTTGAGAGTGAAGAAGCCGTTGAAAGATGCTTAACCCCCTTAATAAAGATATCATTATATTCAGTATGCATGGCGGCTAAAGTGTCAACAGGTATGTTTTTGATATCAGGGAGATTGCGAATCTGTTTAATAAGATTGTCAAACTCTTCGCTTCTTTTCCAAAATAATGTCAGCATATCCGGGCTTTTAAGAATAGCGTAACGACGGCCGTAAAGCTCCTGCGCAATTATATTGTCAATCAGCTTATCCGTAGCCTCTATGAGAGGCGCATCTGTGTTGAGGATGCTGTCATTAATCCTATGCAGCCTCTGAAGGCTTGAGAGTGTAAAAAGAGAGATTGCTATGAGAAGAATAGCAAGCGGCAGGTATCCGAGGAGCAGTTTCTTTCCTATATTCAGGCGAAGAAAACTGACGATAATTTTTTTGATTATAGAATGAATGCCCATGGTGCCTCAATAATATAAGCTATTGATTTATAAATCGATAGAGATTTTATTAAATTGAGAGCCACCTTGTTAAATTAACAGATTGTTGAAAAACTCAACAATCTCTGATTACACAGATAAAAGATTAGATTACACAGATTGAAACTCCTTGAAATATCTGTGTAATCATTTTTTATAATCTGTGTAATCAAGGCTGTTGATGACTTTTTCAACAGCCTATTAAAAGATAAAAGGGTCTGGCTCTTTTGTTGAAAAAGTTTATCAGAAAAGAGTGGAAAAGTCATCAAAGAAATTATAGCATAGACTTATACTTACACAACTGCTTCAACTCAAAAATACACTAAGTCCGTAAAAAATCAAGTCTATTTTTGGGTAAGTGCTTTTATTTGCACAAATTATATGTTAGACTTGCTAATAAATAAGGAGGTGTATGATATGAAGAAGATTTTCATTGCATTGCTATTGGTTTTTATCGGGATAGCAATAACTGCCTCATGGTCTTTTGCCGGAGGCCATAAGGTTATTGACGGCAAGGAATTGGAAACAATGATGTCAGACGGCAAGCCCATTGTAATTGTGGATGTGAGGGAACCTGAACTTTTTTCAGCAGGCCGCATAAAAGGGGCTATAAATATTCCCTATGATGATGCAAGACCCAGGATATTAAAGGAACTTTCCCCAAACGACCGCATTGTTTTTGTTTGCCACGGCGGGCCTATGGGTGATGAGCTTGGCAGCATACTTGTCAAGAATGGGTACAAAGATGTATACAATCTGAAAGGCGGCATGAGGAAGTGGAAAGGAGAAGTTGTTAAGTAATATACATGCAGATTATGGGCAATAGGCGAGAGGCTATAGGTAAAACCAATAACCCATAACCACTTCCCCTATTTTATAAAAAGAGAGGTAGTTTCCTATAATAATAAATATTGCAAAAAAACCCCTGCTGGAAAGGGTAATCCGCAGGAAAAGAAAGAAGTGGGAAAGGCGCGAAATAGATATCGGCGATCTGCTGAAGGCGATATTGAACTGGGCAAATGAATTTGTCCCGTCAGACTCCGGCACGATATTTCTGGATGACCCTATCTTAAAATTTAACGACCCCACCAATGGCAAACTTTATTTTATTGCATGTTTCGGGAGGAACTCCAAGGCCATTGTAGGAACCTCTATTCCGAGCAATGTGGGTATTGTCGGCAAGGTTTATACTTCCGGTAAACCGTATATAAGCGAGGATGTCAAGAGAGACAATTATTTTTATTCCGGGATAGACAAAAAGACAAAATTTCAAAGCAGGTCAATAGTATGCGCCCCGATAGATATAGAAGGGGCGCGCATAGGCGTTATTGAGCTGATAAACAGCAAAGAAAAGATTAATTATGAACGGAAAGACCTTACACTCCTGAAAATATTTGCCGGCTATACCTCAACCCTCATCCAAAATGCCCTTGATGCCAAGATGTTTGAGCACCTTTCACGGATTGATAACCTTACTGGCCTTTATAATGATCGATTCTTTTTTGAATCCATAGAGAGCGAATTAGCCAAAGCCCTTGCTGCCAATAAAGATTTAAGTTTGATATTTTTTGACTTAGACCACTTCAAAGAAGTAAATGACACATACGGACATCTGGCGGGAAGCAGGGTGTTAAAAGAGGTAGGCGGGTTGCTGGAAGAGATTTTTGGAAAAACAAAGGCGTTCCTTTCTAGATATGGAGGGGATGAATTTGTTATTATTCTTCCAAGTACAGATTTGAAAGGCGCCGGAGAATATAGCGAAATGGTTAGAAAAAAAATAGGCAGCAATGTGTTTATAAAAGAAGTAGCAGGTCCAAAAGAAAAGGCCTTAAATATTAAAGACGTCATAACATGCAGCTTAGGCGTCGCCTCTTTAAAAGGAAATATAATATCAAACAAGAAAATATCAAGGATAGCAACCGACCTTATTGGTCAGGCAGATGCAGCGATGTATAAAGCTAAGGAGCAAGGGAAAAACAAGGTTTGCTTTGCTAAAGGCAAGATATAGTCAGGAAGACAGTCTAAAAACCTAAAAGTAAAAAATATAGAACCAGTATGACAAAAGAAGCGCCTTCTATTTTAGAATCCATCAAATCCCGCCGAAGTATCAGAAAATTCACAGCCGAACCAAATGATGACGAAACAATCAACCAGATTCTTAGCGCAGGTATCTGGGCGCCATCCGGCAAGAATAACCAGCCGTGGAAATTTGCTGTCATAAAATCTGAGGCACTACGTAAATCTCTTGCCCCACTCACCCACTATACCAAGATAATTGAAAATGCGCCATGCTGTATTGCAGTATTTTTAGACCATAATCTTTCCTACGACAGGACAAAGGACTGCCAGGCAATCGGCGCCTGTATTCAAAATATGCTTTTAACAATACATGATATGGGGCTTGGCGCAGTATGGCTTGGAGAGATATTAAGGAATAAGGAAAAGGTAGCTGAATTATTAGAGGCGCCTCAAAACTTTGAGCTTATGGCTGTTGTTGCGCTTGGCCACCCGGCAGAAAAGGGAGGAAAGGGGAAGAGGAAGGGACTGGATGAGGTAGTGTTTTTGAGGAGATGAAATGATAATACAGAAGCGACAGCTGAACCATGCGGCGGCTATCAGCTGTCCGCACCAGTGTTTTGTTAGTGCTAAACATATTTAAGTTCTTTCTCTATTCTCTCCGATAGAAACATTTTAAGGAGAGATTGATATGGAACATCACGCTTATTAGCCAAAAGTTTCAATTCCTCAAGCATTGATTCAGGAAGACGTAACGATATTGTCCTTATCGAAGGCTTGAGGTTTGGCAGAACCATTCTTTTCGCTTTTTTCCAGTCTATATATTCCGTAGAATCAGCTTCGGACCAAAATTTCTGTTCCTCAGCTTCACTTTTAAATTTAGGGATTTTCTTTTTCATGATGTTTCGTATAGCCTCCTTTCTTTTCTATTCATATCTCTTGCCGAAATTACTCTAATAAGATTCTTTCTCAAGGTAAAGACTATAAATAAGTGCCGCCCTGCATCTGTATGACCAAGCGCAAAATAACGCGGCTCTTCCTGTGAATGTTTAACGTCTTGTGCAGCAATGAGCGGCTTATTGAAGAGTATCTGTTCACATTCTGTGACTGTAACTTTATGCCTCTCCCAGCTTTTTAAAATATTCCCTTCATCACATTCAAAACCTTCACATTTGGTTAAGCTCTGATAAATACCCATATAACTAAGTATATGACTATAATATACAATCCGCCAAGTTTTTTTCATGCCTTCCATAAGCTCGTAAAAAAATCAATCGGTATGCATTGAAAGGCCAAGAAACTACTTTGCTTTTAGCTGTAAATCCGTTATAACTATATTGTGAAGAACCGCACTGCTGTAAAAGTAGTTATCCTCGTTTTATTTCTGTTATCAATTGTTTTATTTGAAAGATATACAGGTCTTGAAAACTATCTTGACCCGGAAAGGTTGAGAACCTGGATTTTAGGTTTTGGCCTTTGGGGGCCGATTATCTATATCCTAATCTACAGCATTGTGCCAAGCATCCTGATCCCAGGCACCCCCCTTACTATTGCAGGAGGTATTCTTTTTGGGCCGGTTTATGGAAGCATATATACTGCCATCGGCGCAACTGTCGGGGCGTCTGTTGCGTTTCTCATAGCAAGATACCTGGCGCGGGAGTTCATTGTAAGGCTGTTAAAAAAGAATGAGAAATTGAACATACTTGATAAGGAAGTTGAAAGGCAAGGGTGGAAGATAGTCGCATTTACAAGGCTTATTCCCCTCTTCCCCTTCAATCTCTTAAATTATGCATTTGGCCTTACAAGCATCAGATTTGGTCATTATGTGCTGGCGTCTTTTATCTTTATGCTGCCGGCAATCATTGCCTTTGTCGTTTTTTCAAGCTCATTTTTGGACCTGCTGACAGGCAAGGCCTCAAACGAGTTTTTAATTGGTATAATCCTTATTGTTATCATTTCAATAATACCCATCGTGTATAGAAAGATCAAAGATTAGCCCGCCTCTTCTTTTATCACACCGTATCATTGCTAAACAGAAAACTCCTGCTATAATTTTGCTTATTCATGAGAATATCTGAATTCATGCTGCAAAACAGATTATGAAAAAACCTTTAGCCAGAAAAATACTGGAAAAACATATTGTCTCTGGTAAGTGGGAATCTGGAACCGAGATAGGCATCAGGATAGACCAGACGCTTACTCAGGATGCGACCGGCACACTTGCGTATCTGGAATTTGAGGCATTGGGCCTTGACCAGGTCAAGACAGAATTATCTGTCAGTTATGTTGATCACAATCTTTTACAGACAGATTTTAAAAATGCGGATGACCACAGATTTTTGCAGACTGTTGCCCTGAGATACGGCATATACTTTTCACCGCCTGGCAATGGTGTTTCCCATCAGGTTCACATGGAAAGATTCGGCACGCCAGGCAAGACCCTTCTCGGCTCTGACAGCCACACATCAACAGGAGGCGGTCTTGGCATGATAGCTATAGGCGCCGGCGGGCTTGATGTGGCAATGGCTATGGCAGGCGAGCTATTTTATTTTCAGACGCCGAAGATATTCGGCGTAAGACTTATTGGGATGTTTCCGCCATGGGTTTCTGGCAAAGATGTAATCCTTGAGATGCTCAGACGTCATACAGTAAAAGGCGGTCTTGGCAAGATAATTGAATATTTCGGTCCTGGTGTTAAGCATCTCTCTGCCACAGACAGGGCAACTATTGCAAACATGGGCGCGGAGCTCGGCGCAACGACAACCATCTTCCCCTCCGATGAAAGGGCAAAAGAATTTATGGTCAGACAGGGGAGGGGCGACCAGTGGATTCACCTTGACGCAGATGAAAATGCGCATTACGATGAAATAGACGAGATAGACCTGTCAAGGCTTGAGCCTCTCATTGCCTGCCCTGCATCGCCTGATAATGTTAAAAAGGTTTCGGATGTGGAAGGCATACCTGTTGCTCAGGTGATTATAGGTTCATCGGTAAACTCGTCATTCAGGGATTTGATGGTTGTGTGCGAGACATTGGAAGGCAAAAAGATTCATCCTGATGTAAGCCTTGAAATAAATCCAGGGAGCCGCCAGGTCATAGAAAATGTAATAAGGGAAGGCGGGGCATTATCGCTTACACATGCAGGGGCGAGGATACACCAGTCAGGATGTCTGGGGTGTATCGGCATGGGCCAGTCCCCTGCAACAGGCACAGTGTCTCTTCGCACATTTCCGAGAAACTTTCCCGGGAGGAGCGGAACAGAAAACGACCGGGTATATCTGTGCAGCCCTGAAACCGCCGTAGCTGCCGCCATATTTGGAAAGATTACAGACCCAAGGATGTTGGGAGATTACCCGGACATAGTTGAACCGGAGAAGTTTATATATAATGAAGAGCTGATTATAAAACCTCTGGCGATTGCTGAAAGAAAAAAAGTGGAGATTATCAGGGGGCCTAATATAAAACCGTTCCCGAATTTAGAGCCGCTGCCTGCTGAATATGAAGGAGAGATACTTTTAAAGGTTGGCGGTAATATAACAACAGATCATATTCTGTCTGGCGGAAATGATGTGCTGCCGCTCAGAAGCAATATACCTGCTATAAGCGAGCATGTTTATGAAAGGGTTGATAAGGCATTTTTCAAAAGATGCAAGGAAAAAGGCGGGGGCATAATTATCGGAGCTGAAAACTATGGACAGGGTTCGTCAAGGGAACATGCTGCCCTTGCACCGCGTTATCTCGGTGTCCAGATAAAGATTGCCAAAGGCTTTGCCCGCATCCACAGGTCTAACCTTATAAACTTTGGCATTGTGCCACTCTTATTCAGCGACCCGTTAGATTATGAAAGATTAAAGCAAGGCGACAGGTTGAGATTTCCCGACATCCGTAAAAGCATAGAACAAGGTAAAGATGAAATTTTAGCTATGTGCGGCAACAGAGAGATAAAGATCAGGCTGAAGGTTACGGACAGAGAACGTAAGTGTCTTTTGGGCGGCGGCTATCTGAATCTTGTGAAAAAGGATTTGGTAAGATAAGCAATATTGTTGCCATACCCCAAAAATCAAAGTCTATTTTTGGAACATATCTTTTCAGTGAAGCCGTATTTTAGTATGGCTATCTGAATATGGCTGAAGATAAAGGGGAAACGTTGTTTTGCTTGGCGATGAGAAGGAGGTGATGTCGTTTGATTGTCATATATCTATGAATAAAAGAAGGAATGGAAATTCGCTAAACTTACATTAAAACAAGGGAGGCTTAAATGAAAAAGATAATAGACAAAATGTTTAAAGGTATGAGGTTGCTCACAGCAGCCTTATTAACCTGTGGGGCGCTGCTCTTCAGTATATGCGTTCAGCCGGCTCATGCTGCTGTCGGCGACTTGGTCTATTCAATCACCTTCAGCGCTAATTGTGAATCTGGTGTTGGCGTGGGCATTGCATTTGACGGCGCTAATTTGTGGTATTCCTGCGCTGAGTATGGGACTGAGCAAAGCAAACTCGACCTCTTCAGGGCAGATCCAATTACCGGGGTCGTTACAGCTTCCTATAATATTGTGCCAAATGGCGGCCTGGGCGCTCTGTCGTATGACGCAACCCGCAATGCCTTATGGGCAGGCAGCGGGTTGGGCGGGCCTGGCGGAGGCGGAGAAGTCTATCGGATAGACATGGACAGCGCAAAGAATGTGGTAGGCTCTGCGCTTGTATTTGATGTGGACAGCATTGTCGGCAACTGTAGCCTTGATGATGGCTTGGCATTTGATGCAAAAGACATTGCTAACCCTACAGACGATGTCATCTATTATAGTAATGACTGCATGACAACGACTATATGGGCTTTTGACCTGGCAGGCAATTCAGTAGAATCCTTTCTATGGGGCGGCAGCACATGTATAATCAATGGTTTTACTACAGGATATAACAGCGGTCTTGCCGTAGGCGGACAACTGTTGTATGAAGGCTCTAATGGGTGCAGCCACGTATGGGTGGTAGACAAGGCAACTAAAGCTTTCTCATTTGGCTTTTCTACCGTTGTCGCGGGAGACCCCAACTTTAGAGATGAAGACCTGGAATGCGACACGAGCACTTTTTCCGCACTGGGCAAACATGTCATGTGGTCCAAGGAGGCATACAGTCCGATGCGCGCCCACGCCTTTGAAATTGAATTTGGTTCGTGTGGTGTAGGCGGTGTGCCGCCTATAACAGAGGGGCGTATGACCGGCGGCGGAAGTGTCTTTACCGTCGATGGCATGAGGGTAACGCATGGGTTTGAGCTTCACTGCGATGCAAGCCAAGGACCTAACAATCTTGAGGTTAACTGGGGCAAAGGCAACAACTTCCATTTAGAAAATCTCACTTCAGCTTTTTGCAGCGATGATTTAGCTATTTCTCCCAAGCCGCCTGCCGCAGACTTTGACACCTATCAGGGCAGCGGTACCGGCCGGTATAATGGCGTATCTGGAGCTACGGCAAAATGGACTTTTACTGATGCCGGAGAGCCTGGTAAGAATGATATGATTAAGCTCACTATTACTGATGGATCAGGCAGCACAGTGCTTGCAGTCTCTAACAGCCTGAACAATGGCAATCATCAGGCACATCAAGAATAAGTTGCAAAACAAAGAATTATCAAGAGGAAGAAAACATCGCCAAGCAAAACACTTACCAACAAGGGGTTGCCTGCTTCAATAGCTTAGGCAACCCCTTAATATAAGCTGCTATAGCGGACTGAATAAAAAGCGTAAAATGTAGTTTTGTATCCTGTTTAGGGGGATATGAGATATGACAAAAAGCAGCGCCCTTGTCATTGTGGATGTTCAGAATGATTTCTGCCCTGGCGGCGCTTTGCCTGTGCCTGAAGGCGATAAGGTTGTTCCTGTATTAAACAAATATATTCAGAGGTTTCAAAAGGCAGGCCTGCCCATCTATGCGTCCAGAGACTGGCATCCGGAAAAGACCAAACACTTTAAGGCATTTGGGGGGCTGTGGCCGCCTCATTGTGTTCAGGGAACAAAAGGTGCGGCGTTTCATCCTGACCTTAAACTCCCTAAAGACACAATAATCCTTACCAAAGGTGAAGACCCAAATGAGGACAGTTATTCATGCTTTCAGGCCCATGACTCTGAAGGCAAACCTTTCATTCAAAATTTAAAGGTGCAATGGATTAAACACCTTTATGTAGGCGGCCTTGCAACGGATTATTGTGTAAAGGCTACGGTGCTTGATGGATTGAAGCATGGCTTTCAGGTCACAGTTCTCACCGATGCTGTCAGGGGAGTTGATGTAAAGACAGGTGATTCAGCGGCTGCATTGAAAGAGATGAGAACAGCAGGCGCAGAAGAGACCACATTAGAAGACTTGAAGCTATAATCCCAGCAACTGTTTCTAAAGATGGCCGATAGGAAAATTGCCCCTATCGGCCTTTTTTATAAACAGAAATTAGCACTCTCGGAGGTTGAGTGCTAATTTTTCCCTTGACAATTAAAACAACGGTGCATATACTGAATAGCAAAACATACTAAAAAGGAGGGAGTTTGTATGAAAATTAAACCGCTTCACGACAGGATTCTGGTGAAGAGACTGGAAGAGGATGAAAAGACAAAGGGAGGAATAATAATCCCTGACAGCGCCAAAGAAAAGCCTATAGAGGGCGAGATTATTGCAGTTGGCGCCGGGAAGGTAGGGGATGATGGCAAGAGGATACCTCTGGATGTTAAGGTTGGGGACAGGGTGCTTTACAGCAAGTACGGCGGAACAGAGGTAAAAATTGAAGGCGAAGAACATCTTATTATGAGAGAAGAGGATGTTCTTGGAATAATAGTAAAATAATTTAACAAAGGCAGGCAAGAGGCAATAGGCAATAGGCGAGAGGCGAGAGGCAATAGGAAAACCTATAGCCCATTGCCCAGAGCCTATAACCTGAATAAAAAGGAGGAGTAAAATGGCTGCAAAAGAATTGGTCTTTGGTCAAAAGGCGAGAAATTCAATATTGAATGGCGTCAACATACTGGCTGACGCAGTAAAGGTTACACTTGGGCCACGGGGAAGGAACGTTGTGATTGAGAAATCCTTTGGCGCACCGATAATCACAAAAGATGGAGTTACGGTTGCAAAAGAAATAGAGCTTGAAAACAAGTTTGAAAACATGGGCGCTCAGATGGTGAAAGAGGTTGCATCCAAGACAAGTGATGTTGCAGGCGACGGAACAACAACCGCAACAGTCCTTGCGCAGGCAATCTACAGAGAAGGCGCCAAACTTGTCGCTGCAGGCCACAATCCAATGGATTTAAAGAGGGGTATTGACAAATCTGTTGAGGCGGCGGTTACGGAGCTGAAAAAAATATCAAATCCGACAAAGGGCAAAAAAGAGATTGCACAGGTAGGCACTATATCTGCCAATGGCGACAGCACAATCGGCGACATCATTGCAGAGGCAATGGACAAGGTCGGCAAGGAAGGGGTAATAACCGTTGAAGAGGCAAAGGGCATGGAGACAACCCTTGAGGTTGTTGAAGGTATGCAGTTTGACAGAGGCTATCTTTCGCCATACTTTGTAACAGATGCCGAAAGGATGGAATGTGTCATTGAAGACGCATTTATTTTAATGCATGAAAAAAAGATTAGCAATATGAGGGATATGCTTCCAATCCTTGAAAAGATTGCAAAGATGGGCAGGCCGTTCCTTATTATCTCAGAGGATGTAGAGGGCGAGGCGCTTGCAACCCTGGTTGTCAATAAGCTCCGCGGAACGCTTCACTGCTGCGCAGTAAAGGCCCCCGGCTTTGGCGACAGGAGAAAGGCTATGCTGGAGGATATCGCAATCCTTACAGGCGGCAAACTCATTGCAGAGGAACTCGGCATAAAACTTGAGACCGTTGATATTAAGGACCTCGGCAAGGCAAAGCGGATAGTGATTGACAAGGACAATACAACTATTATTGACGGCGCCGGCAAAAAGGCTGATATAGAGGGCCGCGTAAAGCAGATAAGGGCGCAGATTGAAGAAACAACATCGGATTATGACAAGGAAAAACTCCAGGAAAGACTTGCAAAGCTTGTCGGCGGTGTTGCTGTAATAAATGTCGGTGCTGCAACCGAGGTGGAGATGAAAGAAAAGAAGGCGAGGGTTGAAGATGCTCTCCACGCAACAAGGGCTGCTGTCGAAGAGGGGATTGTCCCAGGCGGCGGCGTGACATATTTGAGGGTCTCACCTGCAGTAGAAAAGCTCAAACTTGAAGGCGACCAGCAGTTTGGCGTTAATATTGTAAAAAAAGCGCTTGAAGAACCGATAAGGCAGATTGCAGCCAATGCAGGCGCAGAGGGTTCAATAGTTGTTGAAAGGGTAAAGAAAGAGAGCGGCGCATTCGGTTTTAATGCCGCAACCGAAGTCTATGAAGACCTTTTAAAGGCAGGCGTTATTGACCCGACAAAGGTTACAAGATATGCGCTCCAGAATGCTGCGTCTATTGCAGGGCTTATGCTGACAACCGAGGCGCTTATTGCTGAAAAGCCAAAAGAAGAAAAAGGCGGCGGTATGCCAGGCGGAATGCATCCGGGCATGGGCGGCATGGAAGGCATGATGTAAGGTCAGAGTCCTATCATGAATAGGTTTCAGAGGGGCGTCCTGAATGTTCAGGACGCCCTTTTTGTTTTATGGACAAATAAATACATGTAAGAAATGTCAAATTTCAAAGCTCAAAGGTCAAATGAACCCCTGATAGATTCAATCAGGGGCAAAATCCCCATGTCAAAAAAATTAAGTTTGGATTTTGGAATTTGAGCTTGATTTGAATTTTGACATTGGGATTTATTTGATATAAAACAACCTACATGCGCGCCAGGGACATCCCAAAGGTCATAAAAATACTGAAACAAGTCAATGCGTCATTTACTATCCCTGCTGTCACCCAAATCTCTAATAAATCCAGCAGCCCATTTATGGTATTGATTTCATGTATCTTAAGCCTGCGCACAAAAGACAATACAACTGCTCAAGCCTCTGAACGATTGTTCCGCCTTGCAAAGACTCCTGAGACCATGATAAGGCTTTCTAACAGAACTATTGAAAAGGCCATTTACCCTGTTGGTTTTTACAGGAATAAGGCAAAGGTTATTAAAAACATCTCTACAGAACTGATAGAAAAATATCACTCGAAAGTGCCTGATACCATTGATGACTTATTAGCATTTAAGGGTGTG
>Ga0209751_10000891_pt1 | contig 31431 bp, 34 predicted proteins | sample RifCSP13_1_FD_184019 | JGI IMG/M metagenome (GOLD analysis project Ga0209751, IMG submission 184019) | Soil microbial communities from Rifle, Colorado - Rifle CSP2_sed 13_1 (SPAdes) (version 2) | ecosystem: Environmental > Terrestrial > Deep subsurface > Rock core/Sediment | place: Rifle...
CGGGTGGAGACAGTGTGGCCATCGTTACGCCATTCGTGCAGGTCGGAACTTACCCGACAAGGAATTTCGCTACCTTAGGACCGTTATAGTTACGGCCGCCGTTTACCGGGGCTTCGATCAAGAGCTTCGTCCGAGGACTAACCCCATCAATTAACCTTCCGGCACCGGGCAGGCGTCACACCCTATACGTCCACTTACGTGTTTGCAGAGTGCTGTGTTTTTAGTAAACAGTCGCAGCCACCTGGTCACTGCAACCCCCTTCCGCTCCAGCCGCAGGGCTTTTACGTAATGGGGGCACACCTTCTCCCGAAGTTACGGTGTTATTTTGCCGAGTTCCTTCACCCGAGTTCTCTCAAGCGCCTTAGGATTCTCTCCTCACCCACCTGTGTTGGTTTGGGGTACGGTCTCGTACAATCTGAAGCTTAGAGGTTTTTCCAGGAAGCATGGCATCAATCACTTCGTCCCTCAAAGAGGGACTCGTCATCACGTCTCAGGATTATATCCCCGGATTTTCCAAAGGATACTCCCTACACGCTTAAACCGGGACAACCAACACCCGGCTGAACTAGCCTTCTCCGTCGCCCCATCGCAATCATACGAGGTACAGGAATATTAACCTGTTATCCATCGACTACGCCTTTCGGCCTCGCCTTAGGTACCGACTCACCCTGCGCCGATTAGCGTCGCGCAGGAAACCTTGGGTTTTCGGCGTGCGGGTTTTTCACCCGCATTATCGCTACTCATGTCAGCATTCGCACTTCTGATACCTCCAGCAGACCTTACGATCCACCTTCAACGGCTTACAGAACGCTCCTCTACCGATCATATGTCCGAGGACACATAATCCCGTAGCTTCGGTACACAGCTTGAGCCCCGTTATATCTTCCGCGCAGGCCGACTCGACCAGTGAGCTGTTACGCTTTCTTTAAAGGATGGCTGCTTCTAAGCCAACCTCCTGGCTGTCTGGGCCTTCCCACATCGTTTTCCACTGAGCTGTGATTTTGGGACCTTAGCTGACGGTCTGGGTTGTTTCCCTTTTCACGACGGATTTTATCACCCGCCGTGTGTCTCCCGTGCTTGCACTTTCTGGTATTCGGAGTTTGCAATGGTTTGGTAAGTCGGGATGACCCCCTAGCCATAACAGTGCTCTACCCCCAGAAGTGATACACGAGGCGCTACCTAAATAGCTTTCGAGGAGAACCAGCTATCTCCGGGCTTGATTAGCCTTTCACTCCTATCCACAGCTCATCCGAGAACTTTTCAACGTTCCCCGGTTCGGGCCTCCAGTAGGTATTACCCCACCTTCACCCTGGCCATGGATAGATCGCACCGGTTTCGGGTCTACTCCCAGCGACTATGACGCCCTATTCAGACTCGGTTTCCCTACGCCTACCCTATTGGTTAAGCTTGCCACTGAGAAGTAAGTCGCTGACCCATTATACAAAAGGTACGCAGTCACATGCCGAAGCATGCTCCTACAGCTTGTACGCATACGGTTTCAGGTTCTATTTCACTCCCCTCTCCGGGGTTCTTTTCGCCTTTCCCTCACGGTACTGGTTCACTATCGGTCGACAAGGAGTATTTAGCCTTGGAGGATGGTCCCCCCATGTTCAGTCAGGATGTCTCGTGTCCCGGCTTACTCGAATAATACTGGATAGGCTTTCGTGTACGGGGCTGTCACCCGCTATGGCCGCACTTTCCAGAGCGTTCCACTAGCCACACCAGCACTTTAGGGCTGGTCCCCGTTCGCTCGCCGCTACTAAGGGAATCTCGGTTGATTTCTTTTCCTCCAGGTACTTAGATGTTTCAGTTCCCTGGGTTAGCTTCCACAGCCTATGTATTCAGCTGAGGATACCGCTTGCGCGGTGGGTTTCCCCATTCGGACATCTCCGGGTCAAAGTCAGTTTGCCGACTCTCCGGAGCTTTTCGCAGGCTACCACGTCCTTCATCGCCTCTTGTCGCCTAGGCATTCACCGTATGCGCTTAATCACTTGACCATATAACCTCAAACAGTCTGCTTGACTCGGTCTTTTGTCCGATTACTTCTCCGCCTTTCCTCGTTCGGTGCTCATGTACTGATGTGTACACTCTGCGCCTCGCTCGTCATGCGGTTCGTTCTCAAAAAAAATACCTTCGTCACGAAGTACTCGCTGAACTCCTTTTGTGCGTTCAGCTTTAATCGAGATCATTGGTTACTGACAATGCAATGCGATATACCCGGATCATGTTCAAAAAACCAAGAACACGATCACTTGCAAGACAAAATGAGAGCTTTGTCTTGCGGCATTATCTTTACAGCTTTCCTGATTGTTAAAGAACATGGCACTTCTTCGAAGTGCCGGTGATTGGTGATTCGTGATTAGTGATTGGTTTTTAATACCAATCACCATTCACCAGTCACTGCGTGTATTGGTGGAGCCAGTCGGGATCGAACCGACGACCCCCTGCTTGCAAAGCAGGTGCTCTCCCAGCTGAGCTATGGCCCCTGATGCTGTGCTTAGCCACAAAATCCAAGTGATTCATGCTTCTGTTGCTTGTGACAAATGGCTTATCACTTGTGACTCGTTTGGTGGGTCTGGGAAGATTCGAACTTCCGACCTCACCCTTATCAGGGGTGCGCTCTAACCAACTGAGCTACAGACCCAAATCTAACTGCCAGTTGTGGCGTTATCTCTGTTTCCGGTCCAAAAACCTCAGTTGGACCTTTCACGCGTTCGTAAATCTGATTAAGAAATTTGTTGTGAGCGCTTAAACATCTCAGAAGGAATCACGCTAAAGAAAGGAGGTGATCCAGCCGCAGGTTCCCCTACGGCTACCTTGTTACGACTTCACCCCAGTCATTGACCACACCGTGGTAGGCGCCCTCCTTACGGTTAAGCAACCTGCTTCTGGTGCAACCAACTCCCATGGTGTGACGGGCGGTGTGTACAAGGCCCGGGAACGTATTCACCGCGACGTTCTGATTCGCGATTACTAGCGATTCCGACTTCATGAGGTCGAGTTGCAGACCTCAATCCGGACTACGACCGGCTTTCTAGGATTAGCTCCGCATTACTGCTTGGCAACCCTTTGTACCGGCCATTGTAGCACGTGTGTAGCCCTACCCGTAAGGGCCATGATGACTTGACGTCATCCCCACCTTCCTCCGGTTTGTCACCGGCAGTCTCCCTAGAGTTCCCGACTTTACTCGCTGGCAACTAGGGACAAGGGTTGCGCTCGTTACGGGACTTAACCCAACATCTCACGACACGAGCTGACGACAGCCATGCAGCACCTGTCACTCAGTTCCCGAAGGCACCAAGTTATCTCTAACAAGTTCTGAGGATGTCAAGGGTAGGTAAGGTTCTTCGCGTTGCATCGAATTAAACCACATGCTCCACCGCTTGTGCGGGCCCCCGTCAATTCCTTTGAGTTTTAACCTTGCGGCCGTACTCCCCAGGCGGTCAACTTATCGCGTTAGCTGCGCCACTAAGTTCTTTTATGAACCCAACGGCTAGTTGACATCGTTTAGGGCGTGGACTACCAGGGTATCTAATCCTGTTTGCTCCCCACGCTTTCGCACCTCAGCGTCAGTATTGGTCCAGGTAGCCGCCTTCGCCACTGGTGTTCCTCCGGATATCTACGCATTTCACCGCTACACCCGGAATTCCACTACCCTCTACCATACTCTAGCCTAGCAGTATCGAATGCAATTCCCAGGTTAAGCCCGGGGATTTCACATCCGACTTACTAAACCGCCTACGTGCGCTTTACGCCCAGTAATTCCGATTAACGCTCGCACCCTCCGTATTACCGCGGCTGCTGGCACGGAGTTAGCCGGTGCTTCTTCTGTAAGTAATGTCAAGCCTGAAGATTATTAACCTTCAGGATTTCTTTCCTACTGAAAGTGCTTTACAACCCGCAGGCCTTCTTCACACACGCGGCATTGCTGGATCAGGGTTGCCCCCATTGTCCAATATTCCCCACTGCTGCCTCCCGTAGGAGTCTGGACCGTGTCTCAGTTCCAGTGTGGCTGATCGTCCTCTCAGACCAGCTACTGATCGTCGCCTTGGTAGGCCGTTACTCTACCAACTAGCTAATCAGACATAGGCTCATCCAATAGTGCGAGGCCCGAAGGTCCCCCGCTTTCCCCCGTAGGGCGTATGCGGTATTAGCTCGAGTTTCCCCGAGTTGTCCCCCGCTACTGGGCAGATTCCTATGCATTACTCACCCGTCCGCCACTCGTCAGCGTCTAGCAAGCTAGACCTGTTACCGTTCGACTTGCATGTGTTAGGCATGCCGCCAGCGTTCAATCTGAGCCAGGATCAAACTCTTCAGTTTAATCATGTTAGCTGCTATAGGCAGCAAATCTTGGCTCGATAGTCGCAAATTGACGTTAATCTATGTTTGCTTCCATCGATAGTTTCTGGTGAAACTCTTCATCGACGTAAGCGCCCACACAAATTTCTTAATCAGGAATTTTTAAAGAACAGGCTGGGAGGCTCCCAACCGAGAGGGCGGAATTATACACTTCGAAAACCTGCGGTCAACATTACTTTCAAATAATTTGAATTAAATATAACTTATTGAATTTTATTTATATTTTTGCCTGCGTAATCTGAATTAAAACAGGTGGTGAATATGTCACTTTCGGCAACAACCAGGATATGTTTAAAACCAACTTCGTTATTTGATGATCACCCTGATCCGGGCAAATTTTCTCTTGCCTACCTGAAAAACATAAGTGCCAGTCCGGTTGATCATGGTGTCTCTTTCAGTAACGCGTTCACCATCGATCTTTACTGCCCCCTGGTCAATCATACGAAATGCCTCTGAGGTACTGGCTGTCAGCCCGGATTGCTTAAGCATTTGCCCTACAGGTATCCCGGTATCAACCAGGGTAAATTCAATTTCCGGCATGCTTTCAGGTAAGGCCCCGTGCCGGAAACGGTTAATAAATTCTTCATGCGCCTGCTGGGCTGTGGCGTGACCATGAAAACGCGCCACTATCTCATCAGCCAGTTGCATTTTAATATCCCTGGGGTTGGTGCCTGCGCGAGCCTGCTTTTGTAATTCCTTGATATCTTTCATCGGGCGGAAACTTAATAACTCAAAATACCGCCACATCAAGTCATCTGATATGGACATCAATTTACCGAACATCTCTTCAGGCGCTTCATTGATGCCTACATAGTTGTTGAGTGATTTGGACATTTTCTGTACCCCGTCCAGGCCCTCTAGAAGGGGCATAGTGAGTACTATCTGTGGGGGTTGTCCGTACGTTTCCTGCAGTTGCCGTCCTACCAGAAGGTTAAATTTCTGATCCGTACCACCCAGCTCCACATCTGCTTTTAATGCCACAGAATCATAGCCTTGTATAAGTGGATAGAGAAACTCATGAATCGCTATTGACTGGTTATTGGTATAGCGCTTGTGGAAATCATCCCGTTCCAGCATCCTTGCAACTGTATGTTTGGCGGCAAGTTTAATCAGCCCGGCCGCATCCATCTTGTTCATCCATGAGGAATTAAATTCAATTCGGGTCCTGGCGGGGTCCAGTATTTTGAATATCTGCTCCTTGTACGTCTCGGCATTGGCCTTGACTTCATCCTGTGTCAGGGCAGGCCGGGTAGCACTTTTACCCGATGGATCGCCAATCATGCCGGTGTAATCCCCGATTAGAAATATCACTTCATGCCCAAAATCCTGAAACTGGCGTAATTTATTAATCAGGACTGTATGCCCAAGATGCAGATCCGGTGCAGTAGGATCAAAACCTGCTTTCACCCGTAGGGGCCTGTTATTCTGCAAGCGTTGTTTTAACTCCGCTTCGAGCAGGATTTCTTCACTTCCACGGCTTATGATGGCCAGTGCTTCAGTTGTATTAATCACGCAGACTTTATGCCATGTCCCAGTCAATTCTTATTCGATTCAGCTTATCACAGGATCCCCTGTAAACGCAGTCAAGAGAATATTTGACGATATCAAATCCAGAGGCTATTGTATTGTAAATTTCCGAGCACATACCGTGACTTACAAAGTCTACATCAAGAAAGACTATAGGCCAGTAATCCGAGAAATAAATGACGATTCCTTGTTCGGGAATCGGAATATCAATCGGGTAATGGTGGTTGCGCTCTGTATTACCACCGGCCTGATCCTGGGCATGCGATCTCATGACAACTCGGAATCAACAATCATCAGTAACTCCGCTCTGGTACATACCCCAACTACCACATTAGACCATCAGATCGATACTATCGAACCATTTATGGAAATTCATGGATCCATCGATGATGATTACACATCTTTTGATGATGAGATTCTGATCGATGAAGAAAATATCCTGACAAATCAGGACGCGGTCAACGCAGTAATCCCTGATAACTGGGAATCATTGAAAGTACGATCAGGTGATAATCTCGCATTAATTTTTAATCGTATGCACATCAGCCCGACAGTGTTGCACGAAATCATGACCTTGGGCCAGGATGTCACAATACTGAAGAGGTTGATGCCAAATCACGAGCTACGCTTCCAGGTTGAGGACGGTAAACTTGAAGCAATGCAGTATGATGTCAGCCTCACCGATACATTGCATATAACAAAACTGGATACGGGATATGCGGCTGAAACTATCAAATCCGAACTGGATACTCATATCACCAGCACCACAGGAGTAATTACAGATTCATTGTTCCTTACCGCACAACGTGCTGGCCTCTCGGATAACCTCACTATGCAACTTGTGGAATTATATGGCTGGGACATAGATTTCGCTCTGGATATACGTGAAGGCGATCGTTTTTATGTGATCTATGAAGAAAAATTCAAGGACGGTGTCAAGGTGCAGGACGGCGCTATCCTTGCGGCAGAATTCGTCAACCAGGGCAAATCATTCCGCACAGTACGCTATACCCACGACGATGGTTATACCGATTATTACAATGAAGAGGGCTACAGTATGCGCAAGGCTTTTTTGCGCACACCAGTCAATTTTACCCGCATCAGTTCAGGATTTTCTTTAGGACGTAAACACCCTGTACTTAATACCATCAGGGCCCACAGAGGGGTTGATTATGCGGCGCCCACCGGGACCCCTATCAAGGCCACTGGTGATGGCATCGTCGTCTTTGCCGGATATAAGGGCGGGTATGGTAAGGTTGTTATTCTCAGACACGGTGAAAAATACAGCACGCTGTACGGGCATATGTCCAGATATGCCAAAGGGATCAGAAACGGGAAAAGAATCAAACAGGGTCAGTCCATCGGCTATATCGGCATGACCGGTCTGGCTACCGGACCACACTTGCATTATGAATTCCGTATTAATGATATACACCATAATCCTCTCACGGTTAAGTTTCCCAAGGCCCTGGGAATCCCGGTCGAAGTCATGGCTGATTTCAAAGCAAAGACAAATCTATTATTGTCTCAACTGGACAATGTGATTACAGGTAATGCCATACAGACTGCATCTCAAGGTAACCGCTTATTACGTTGACCGGTTACACAGATAATGGCAGTTTCACAGAATAGAAATTATCTCTCGCAATCCCGGTGCTATATATAGGCCTGATGTCTGGAACCAGCATGGACGCCATTGATGTGGCGTTGGTTCAAATAGATGACAAATCACTTTCCCTCGTTGAATACGAACAATTCCCGATTGACGATGATATCCGTAAGGCTGTAAGGCAACTCTCAATCACTTCAAACATCGAAGAAATTTCCAGGCTGGATAATATCCTTGGTCATCTGTTTGCTGATTCCGTATTAAAGATCCTGAAAAAAGCAAACCTGAAGTCGCAGGATATTACTGCCATAGGCAGTCATGGTCAGACGATCCTGCATCTGCCTTATGCAGAGCCGCCTCGTACATTACAGATAGGTGATGCCAACATCATCGCGTTTAAGACCGGGATTACTACAGTTGCTGATTTCAGGCGTATGGATATTGCGGCGGGTGGACGGGGCGCACCTCTGGCCCCTGCATTTCACGTTGATCAATTCAGCAGTGATACTAAACATCGCGTTATTCTTAACCTTGGCGGAATGGCTAATATCACCGTCTTGCCTAAAAATAACAGGGACAAAATTATCGGCTTCGACACAGGGCCTGGCAATGCCTTACTTGACGACTGGGCACAACAACATCTCGGTCAGCCTTTCGACAAAAACGGTCTGTGGGCCGAAAGCGGGCGAGTTAACGAAGCATTATTAATAGCCTGTTTGAACGATCCATATTTCGATACCCCACCACCTAAAAGTACCGGACGTGATTATTTCAACACGGCATGGTTAAACAATATTCTCTCTGGTCAACAGGCAAGTATTTCACCAGTAGATACTCAGGCAACCTTGCTTAAATTGACTGTGACAACAATTAGCAGGGCGATAAAAAAGCATGCCGATAAAACCAACGAACTTCTTGTTTGTGGCGGCGGGATTCATAATCCGTTATTAATTAAATCACTACAAAATGAATTAACCGGTATTGAAATAAACTCGACGAATAAATATGGGCTCAATGCGGATTGTATCGAAGCAGTTGCTTTCGCCTGGCTGGCAAAATGCCGCATGGACGGAACTGCCGCCAGCTTCCCATCGGTCACCGGGGCAACATCACCACAAATCCTGGGCGCGATTTACTGTCCCAGTAAATAAGTTTCAAGTCAGTGCTGGATATGTTTCCTTGCAGAATGAAATTCTTCGATGCTATAGCGACTTAACAACGGAATCATATTGGCGGACTGATACTGCTTCTGCAGTTCTTCAGGTAACGTGTAATAATTGCCGATCAAGCCACGGCATTTAGAACTGCCACATTCACACCTGAATTCAGTGGGTTCGCTGAACATGATTGTACCGTAATCAAACGACAACTCTTCTCCGGCAACAATGTCTTTAATGGCACGCAAAACCAAACTGTCATTTTCAAAATAGAGCGCACAATTAGGGTCACAACTGTGATTCACAAAATCATCCGCATTGCCACTCGGACTGATGAACAACTCCGGTGTTATCTGCAAATAATGGGTGAAATCATCTATATCATTGATATGTGATTTCTCCCCGGTAAAGTTCATCACGAACTCGCCCCGGGAATAATGACGATTGGTAATCACACCATGACCACGGCCAGGGCTTTCGATGATAGTGTAATCCTCTGCCATCAGGTTGGCCCTGCTGTAGTACGGCCAGGAGATTTATTCAGACTGAGAAAGAAGAACCACAACCACAGGTAGTTGAAGCATTCGGATTGCGTATGACAAATTGCGCACCTTCAAGTCCTTCCGTGTAACTGATCTCTGCACCGAGCAAATATTGATAACTCATCGGGTCAATCAGTAATTTCACACCATTATTCTCAACCACGGTGTCACCATCGGTAATATTTTCATCAAAGGTGAAACCATACTGGAAGCCGGAACAACCGCCACCGGTAATAAACACCCGCAGCATGAGGGCGTCATTGCCTTCCTCGGTGATCAATTCTCTGACCTTGGCTGCGGCAGAACTGGTAAAAACCAGGGGTGCTTCTGTCAGATTCTCTGCTGTATTCATCTCATTACTCACTTATAAACGTTAGTTTAACAGTTAAAATCGGCTTTTAATCAACTTCGACCGGTTCACCGTGACTTAGTGCCAATGGGATATCATCGCCGGCCGGGAAATGCACCAGTTTGCCATTGACTTCGGCACCTATGGCCATTTCTATCAGATTATAATAAACATTTCCAGTGACTCTCGCCTTGGACTGCAGTTCCACATGCTCGCTGCCATGTACATCGCCTATGACAACACCATTTACTTTTACGTAAGGAACATTAACCTCCCCTTCAATCGTACCCTGTTCACTTAATGACAAAACGGAATGTCCGTCATTTTCTGCATATACATTTCCCTTGATGGTGCCGTCCACGTGCAAACCTCCTGCAAACTTTACATCACCAGTCACTTCAGTGTGCTGGCCTATCAGGGTATCAATCCTGTTGGTCATTTGCTTACGTTTCTTGCCCCACATTTTTTTATGCCTCCGTTACTTACCGAGCAACTCTGACCAGTCAAAAACTCGCTTGATTTTAGACAATTTTGTATCCTTTGGTTGTAATCTGACAATTACCCGGTGTGGGGTAAAGCCTGACGGTATCATCATATTACCCTCAATTCGCTTAAAATTCTTGAAGTTAAAAGATAAATCTATCGCCGGGTTTAACACCACATCGGTGATTTTCAGTACCTTGGCAACCCCTTCCTGTAACCCTTCCAGGCTAATTTCTACCGTGCCTTCGGCCACCTTATCACTTTTTGCCACATGGGTTAATATCAGTTTGAAGTAATAATTATTTTCAACCGGAAGACTGTCAATCTGCATTCCCTGGATACTCAGGCCCTGGGTAGAGCCGGTTGATGTCATAATCGCCTGATAAAACTCCAATTCGCCTTTCAGTGTGTATATTTCATCCTGAAGATTTTTCATTTCTTCATGAAATTCTGCAGCAGCCTGACTGTCGATTTGCGTGGTCCGTTCCAGCATGATAACCCGTTCACGCAAGCGTTTGTTTTCTGCTTCAAGTGTACGATTCTCTGTCCACAGGCGTTTGCTTTCCTGGCCAATGGCAACACGTGATTTAATATATGACCAATGACTCTCATCCAGCAGAAACCAGAACGTAGTGAAGATTACCATGCTGATAGCAATCGCTAATACCACGATCTGATAAGGTCTGTGATGTTTGATTATAAGATGTGTCATGAGGTGCTATTCATAAAAACCAGGATGCATAACTGCCAGCTTGCTAAAATATATGCCTTAAGGAGATAACGCCGGGAGATCAAGGCCTGTTACTTCATCCAGACCACACATCAGATTCATGTTCTGTATGGCCTGTCCTGCAGCACCTTTGACCAGATTATCAATAACTGATAGTAATACCAATGTATTACCCTGTTGTGGCATATGTAGCGCCAGCCGGCAAACATTAGAACCCCTGACAGAACGTGTTTCCGGATGAGAACCGGCAGGCATGACATCCACAAATGGCTCGTCCCGGTAACGGTCTTTATAAAGTTCCTGTGGATCAATAGATGCCTGCAATTTTGCATATACAGTTGCATGAATCCCGCGCACCATCGGCACAAGATGAGGTACAAAAGTTAATCCTACAGGTCCGGCAGCCAGTGTGTTCAAAGCCTGACATATCTCTGGCAAATGGCGGTGGCCGGGCACGCCATAAGCCTTGAAGGACTCACTGGCTTCACTGTAAAGATGCTCGATACTGGCTTTACGTCCCGCACCACTAATCCCGGATTTTGCATCTGCAATGATAGATTGTGTGTCAATACTTCCTGTCTCCAGCAAAGGAATAAGCGACAGGATCACGGCGGTTGGATAACAGCCCGGGTTTGCAACCAGACTGGCAGCAGCAATGGCCTTCCTGTTTAACTCTGGCAAACCATAAACTGCCTGTTCCAGTAATTCACCGGCTGCATGTGGCTGTCCATACCATTTGGCCCAGAGTGCTGCATCCTTTAACCTGAAATCTGCCGACAAATCTATGACCTTAATACCCTTTTGTAATAAGGAAGCAACCTGATGCATGGCCGCACCATTGGGTGTAGCAAAGAACACAATGTTACATTCCCCGATCACAGCAGCGTCCGGGGCACTGAAATTATGATCGATATATCCACGCAGGTTTGGGAACAGGGACGTGACATGTTTCCCCTGCTCACTGCGGGAGGTGACAACATGAACCTGTACCTGCGGATGCCTGACCAGCAAGCGTAACAATTCCGAACCGGTATAACCAGTCGCGCCGATAATACCAACCTTAATCATAGGTAATCAGGATTCAAATAAGTTAGCGTGAACTGCGTATGATACAAGATAAAAGACAACCTGAGAGAGTCGCTCCTGTTTATTTCTTAAACAATCGCAACTTCTAATACACGTCCCTCCGGGCTCCTCGGCAACTGCTCCCGGCGTTCCTCTACCTCCTACATCCATGTGGTCGTGCACATGAGGTGTACGACCACCAGGGAGGGTGGAAGTGCAGATATTGCAGGAGCAAATATCTGCCATTACGCCCCTGTAAATAATACATCGTTCGTGTGCTCCTGCAGGTATACACGTCGCTCTTTCGCATCCCTGCGACCGCGACGTACACTACATCCTGTAGATAATAAAAAAGCGGCCGAAGCCGCTTTATAGTTAAAACTTTTTATAGTTATTATTTTGGGATGAAATATCGGCCAGCGGCTGACATTTCAGGGCTGAGATTACTGACAGCATTCTGGCATGTCAAGGAAATTATCCTGATTAAATATTTGTGCGCTGCACATAAATATTTAATGAAATCAAAGGCTTAACAATGATTTCTATTAATATTTATTGAAACTTTTTATCCATGCGGCAACTAAAATGATGCATATCTATACTCAGAAATATCATCATCCCTTCACCAGCCCTGATAAAATACACAACTATTAATCAAGGACACCGTTATGGATACCGTACAAATTATTGCCCTGACCATGGGTGTTGCCTGGGCCAGTGGTATCAATCTCTATGCCGCAATATTCATGCTGGGATATCTGGGATCGACCGGCCATATCGTACTGCCGCCAGACCTGGAGGTATTGACTGATCCACTGGTTATGTTGGCTGCAGGAGTGATGTATTGCGTGGAATTCTTTGCTGATAAAACACCTGGCGTGGATAGTTTATGGGATTCAGTACATACGTTTATACGCATCCCGGCCGGTGCAATCCTGGCTATGGGTGCGGTAGGTGATACCAGCCCTGCAATCGAACTCGTGGCCTTTATCGTAGGTGGAACTCTGGCTGCCAGTACCCATGCTACTAAAACCGGCAGCCGGATATTGATCAATACCTCGCCAGAACCGGTCAGCAACTGGGCTGCCTCGATAATCGAGGATATTGGTGTTATTACTGGCCTGTGGGCTGCTCTTTATCATCCGTGGATATTCCTGCTGGCGCTGCTCATATTCATTATTCTGATGATCTGGCTGTTGCCCAGACTATGGCTGGGAATTAAATGTGTCTTTGGATATGTCCGTGATGTTTTCCGTGGAAAATATAAATCAGAACCGCCTGCGACAAACAAATCTGCTGTTCTGGGAAATGATCTGAAACAAAATGATTAAAACGGAAATCCTGATCGGAGTTTTTATTCTGGTACTGATAACAGGTGCCGGCTGGTTATGGCTGATTCCCGGCGGTTCCGGCGCAGCACCGGTTGTTAGTTTGAAAATCACTGATGGCCGTGTGATACACCTGCAGGATTTGCATGGCAAACCAGTGCTCATAACTTTCTGGGCGACCACCTGCCGAAGTTGCATCAAGGAAATGCCGCATTTAATCTCGCTTTACGATGAACTGTCAGACAAAGGCCTCGAGATTATCGGTGTTGCCATGTCCTATGACCCGCCTAAACAGGTCATTGAAGTCATTAATCAAGTTCAGGTGTCCTATCCCATTGCGCTGGATGTAGATGGTTCTATAGCAAAGGCATTTGATAATGTGATGCTGACACCCACATCCTTTTTAATATCTCCGGAAGGAAGGATCATCAAACAACAGCTCGGTGAAATGGACATGGACAAGCTGCAACAACAAATCGAAGACTTGCTATTACAGCAGTCACAAGTTACAAGTCATAAGTTAAAAGAAACTGATTATGATACAGAAACATAATTTGCCAGATTTCTTTATTTCCTTGTTACTTATCACTTTTGACTTGTGACTGATTTCGTATGCTCTGGGCCAAGGCGCTGCATATCATCTTTATGGTCACCTGGTTCGCAGGACTCTTTTACCTGCCGAGACTATTTGTCTATCACGCCATGGCGGCAGACGAAACGGGTAGTAACCGTTTCAAAATCATGGAGCGCAAACTCTATTTCGGCATCATGACACCAGGCATGATCCTCACGCTCATATTCGGTTTCTGGATCCTCGTTGCCTTTGGCTGGTCTGCCTATGCGGGCACATTCTGGTTACACATAAAACTGGCCTGTGTACTTGCGTTGATCATCTATCACATCTACTGCGGGAAACTGCTGTCGGATTTCAGGCATGACCGTAATAAACACTCACACATCTGGTATCGCTGGTTCAATGAAATTCCGGTTGTTTTTCTAATCATTATTGTCATACTTGCTGTAGTACGGCCTGTTTAATAATACGGGTGAAAAGTTCCAGGGCGATAACAATACAAGGGCTTTTCAGATTTCAATCATTTCGAAATCTTCTTTTCTTGCCCCACACTCCGGACAAACCCAATTAGGCGGCAAATCTTCCCACTTCGTGCCGGGTGGAATTCCGTCTTCCGGCCAGCCCTGTTTTTCATCATAAACAAACCCGCAAATTACACACATGTATTGCTTCATTCTTTCAGCTCCGTTTTTCTTTATTTTCGCATGATATGTAGCCATGTAGAATAACCGTCATGAGTCCATTAAAAAATAAAAAACCGGTAGTCCTTGTACTTGCGGGTCATGATCCCAGTGGTGGTGCCGGCATCCAGGCTGATATTGAAACCATTGCCTGCAATGGTTGTCACGCCGCCACCGTTATTACCTGCCTGACCATACAAAATACCGCTGAATTCAGGCAGGTTATACAGGTCAATCCTGACAATTTTAATCAGCAGGTGGAAATGATCCTTGCGGACATTCCAATAAGCGCCTGCAAAATCGGTTTGATTGCTGATTCCGGCATTTTATCAGCAATAGAAAAAAACCTGATAGCTCTCATGGATATTCCTGTCGTGCTTGATCCGGTAATCAACGCGGGGACAGGGGCAAGGATCATGTCCGATGATATATGTGCAATATTATATGATAAAGTGTTGCCATTCATTACGGTGATAACACCAAACAGTATTGAAGCACGCGCACTCACCGGAATTGACAATCTTGATGATGCTGCGGCTGATCTCCTGAACAGGGGTTGCCGTGCCGTATTGATAACCGGCACTCATGAGCAATCCGCCAAGATCATCAATACCTTGTACATGCAAAATGAAACACCGGTAAAAAATGAGTGGGAAAGACTGCCCGGCAGTTATCATGGTTCCGGCTGCACATTGTCTTCTTGTGTCGCTGCCCAACTGGCACTGGGTAAAACCATCAGGGAAGCCGTGACCATAGCACAGAAATATACCTGGTATGCCTTGAGACACGGAATGTTGTTGGGGAGAGAACAACTCCATCCAGACAGGTTTTACAGTAAATAACTCATCTTTATCACTATGAAATTATTACCCGCAAAAGGACTTTACGCCATAACTGATTGTGAAAACCTGACTACGGAACTATTGATCAACAAAACAGAACAAATTCTGCGATCCGGCGCCGTAATGCTGCAGTACCGGAACAAATATGATGATTTCGCCATCAGGGAATCACAGGCCAGAGAACTGAAAATTCTTTGTGATAAATACTATGTACCATTCATAATAAATGATGATTTTGAACTGGCATCAGCCATTAATGCAGATGGTGTTCATCTCGGCAAGGAAGATCACAGTTGTGAACAGGCGAGGGATTCATTTGGTCAACAAATGATCATCGGCATCTCCTGTTATAATGATATTGGCCGGGCAATGGCAGCAGAAAATACAGGGGCAAGCTATATCGCTTTCGGTGCGTTTTTCCCTACAAACACAAAGCATAATACAGTGAAGGCAGGACCCGAATTGATCCAGAAAGCAAAGCAAAGACTAAAATTACCTGTGGTTGCGATCGGTGGGATTACCCCGGAAAATGGGAAATTACTTATTGATGCCGGCGCAGATTTCCTGGCAGTTGTCGGCGGTATTTATGGGCCTGCTGATCCGGCGCAGGTAATGCAGTCATATATAACGTTGTTCAACAACTGAATCTGAAACATATGACAGAAAAACTCTTTATTGCCGCAAAAAAACACATTCCGGGCGGAGTTAATTCGCCGGTGCGGGCTTTCAAGTCAGTAACTGGCACACCGGTTTTTTTTAAAAAAGCCAGTGGTGCTTATCTTTATGATACGGAAGGCAAAAAATATATTGATTATGTAGGATCATGGGGACCCATGGTGCTCGGTCATGCTCATCCTGAAGTAATCAAGCAGGTACAACAGGCTGCTGCAAACGGCCTGAGTTTTGGTGCACCTACCGAAATCGAAACACAGATGGCTGACAAAATCTGTGAGCTAATGCCGAATATCGAAAAAGTACGCATGGTCAGTTCAGGAACAGAAGCGGCTATGAGTGCCATCCGGCTGGCCCGTGGCTATACCGGCCGTGACAAGATTGTAAAATTCGAAGGTTGTTATCATGGCCATGCTGATTCATTACTGGTGAAGGCAGGTTCCGGTGCGTTGACATTGGGGATACCCACTTCGCCCGGTGTACCTGCGGATCTCGCACAACACACAATCACACTCAGCTTTAATAATCCTGATCAAGTCAAAAATGTTTTTACTGAAATTGGCGAGCAGATTGCCGCTATCATCGTGGAGCCGGTGGCCGGTAACATGAACTGCGTTCCGGGCACGCAGGATTTTCTGGACACGCTGCGTACTGTTTGTGATAAATATCAGAGCGTTCTGATCTTTGATGAAGTCATGTCCGGATTCCGTGTGGCATTAGGTGGTGCACAATCCATTTACAGCATCAAACCGGATCTTACAGTACTGGGTAAGGTGATCGGCGGTGGTATGCCGGTGGGTGCTTTTGGTGGCCGCGCACCGATCATGGATCACATAGCACCGGATGGCCCGGTCTACCAGGCAGGCACATTGTCCGGAAATCCGGTTGCCATGGCCGCAGGTTTCACTACACTCAATCTTGTTTCACAACCTGGTTTTTTTGAGGAGCTCTCGGATAAAACAAAAAACCTGGTGGCTGGTTTACAGAAAGCAGCTGACGCAGCAGATATCCCTTTAACTACCAATGCCGTGGGCGGGATGTTTGGTTTGTTCTTCAGTGCCGAAAAATCTATTACAACCTTTGAACAGGTCATGTCCTGTGATAAGGGACGTTTCAATAAATTTTTTCATGGCATGCTGGACAAGGCTATTTATCTTGCGCCATCTGCCTTCGAGGCAGGTTTTGTATCCAGTGCACATACACAGCAGGACATTGAGCAAACAATTAACCTCGCTTCCGAGATTATGAAAAATTTATAAAGTCAAAACTTGTGTCCTAAAAAGATGGCCCCGAAGGGGCCATAAATTGAGGGGGGGGGTAGACACCTCTTTAGGAAAGATTAAATCTATTAACGTGGCATTTTTATTTCAGCATCAGGCCCGTGGTACAAAGGCTTCAGTTTTCCATCAACACCAAGCATTAAAGCCCCGGGTAACTCACTGTACTGAACAGTATTAGATGTTTGTTCGGAAGTCATGTGATTTGCAGACAAATTTTGATTCGTTTCTGAATTAACAGTAAAGACTACACTTTTCATAAGCTACCTCCAGGTTCAAATTCAAATATAATCAGAAAATGATTATTTATAAGTGATGGTTTTTTGTGGTCTGACTAGAAATAAACTACATCAGTTACATTTGCTGGTTGTATCTTTGGGCAACCATCTGTAATAAATCTGAATATATAGGTCGTCAGATCACCGTTTTCTGTTCTGTTAACAAATGGTGTTGTATATATCACCGTTAAAAAACCTGCACCTTTGGAGCGCAAATCCGGGACATTGATGATGTCCTGTTTGGTGAGATCCACTGTAGCTCTCCGTTCATTGCCGGGAGATACTTGTGCGATAACCAAATCATTTATCGACAATGCAATTCGCTTTCCTCCAATGCCCATAATACTTCCTGAATCCATAACCACTGCGGTAACTTGATGATTAGGGCCTAGAATAAGATCAGCGATATCGGCAATCTGTATACCATCTACTCCAAACACCGGCATGCCTATCAATTCACTGGCACGCATATCATTTGATCCTTGTGCGAGGATGAAGGTCAAAGAATCACTGAATGAATTTTGTGATCGTGGTGCTTTCTCCAATGGCATCCCCGTCGGAAGCGCAGTGGGATCATTTGGTTCAGGATATGATTCCTGCTCTTGTATTCGCGGGATACCATTATCTGCCATATCCCAGGTAGTGGTAGTGTTTTGATCTGCTGCAACGACCATAGTAATTGCAATTAATAAAGTTATAGGGATAATCAAATACTCTATTTTCATGATTAATCCTCCTCCTCTAAAGAAGAGCGCTTCTCTAAGTACTTAAATTTAGAATTATGAAACCCCGAAAATGTCGGGGCAGTCCGTCCCTAGATTGCCCCAACGGAGCGAAATCAGAATGTCCGCTATTTAGTAGCCCTAACCTGCTTCTATGGCCTTCTTGACCACGGCATATTCTGCTTCGTCCACCCTGCCGTCACCATTCTGATCAGCCGATTTGAAATCGATAATACCGGTCAGAGCAGCATTGAATTCCTGTTCACTCAGAACACCATCACCATTGGCATCAACATCTTTGAATTCCGGTACAACAATGGCAAGCGCCAAAGCAGGGAAGAACAACAAAATTGCTGTGATAAATAGCTTCTTCATAAATATCCTCACTTTTAAAGAAGATTCAGTTGATTTGTAGTTATACGAACAACATGTATTCGCATCTGGTTTTTTTATATCGCAACCGTTATGCCACATATGAAAAACCAAAATAATTCAATAAGTTAAGCTATTTTAGCAATCATTGGCTAGACTGCAACTGTTGGGAAGCGTGGCCGGTTTTAACCTTTGGATTACCAACTCATTGAATAGAAGGGATGCTACTGTTGGGCGAGCCCGACACCAGATTGAAGCATTTAATACAAGTAAACTATCGCCGAGTTACTCTACCCAGGCACGGAACAGTGCCGGTTCCAGTAAGTGCCGTCGCAAGAGTTTATAGAATTCACTTCGATTACGATCGGACAGCCTTGCCGCAAGGGCAACATTACCTTCAGTGAGATGCAGAAGACGGACAAGATAATCATGTTCAAATTGATTGCGTGCCTCACTTAATGATAGCAATCTTTCCGGCTTGTATTGCAAAGCCCGTTCCACCAGATTACGGGAAATCAGTGGCGTTGTAGATAAAACAACACATTGCTCCACTACATTCAATAACTGACGCACATTGCCTGGCCATGGTGCACTCACCAGTAACTCCATAGCATCCGGTGCAAATCTCTGGGGTGGTTTACCATGTTTATTTGCAAGCATTAGACAGAAGTGATCTGCCAGCAGAGATATATCTTCTCGTCGTTGGGCAATTGGTGGTAACTCAAGTGTGATAACATTCAAACGATAAAAAAGATCTTCTCGAAATAATCCCTGTGTTACTTTGTCTGTCAGATCATGGTGGGTAGCAGCTATGATACGTACATCTACAGGTACAGTACGGGTAGTACCTACTGGCCTGACTTCATGTTGTTCCAGAACACGCAACAACTTGGCTTGCGCTGTCAACGGCATGTCACCTATCTCATCCAGAAATACAGTGCCACCATCAGCAGCCTGAAACAAGCCGGAGTGTGCCTGGGTAGCACCAGTAAACGCGCCTCGACTATGTCCAAATAACTCTGATTCCAGTAATGGTTCCGGAATTGCCGCACAATTAAGCGCCATGAACGGTTTATCATGGCGGGCACTGGCCTTGTGGATAGCGCGTGCCAATAATTCCTTCCCGGTACCGGTCTGGCTTTGGATCAGAATACTGACATCAGTTATCGCTGTGGCTTTCGTTTTTTGTAATAACGCTTCCATGCTTGCACTGCGACTTACTATCTCCTCACGCCAGAGTTGATCACCAGCAAGATTATCATTCAGTCTGGGCTCCCCACTTTGTTCCAGTGCTTGCTGCAGTTTTTGCAACAATATACTGCCATCAAAAGGCTTGGTTAAATATCCAAAGACCCCTTGTTGTGTAGCAGCTACCGCATCTGGAATTGTCCCATGTGCAGTAAGAACGATTACAGGTAACCGCAGATACCGTTGCTGGATAACTTCGAACAAAGACATCCCATCCATACCTGGCATCTTGAGATCAGTTACCACCACTTGCGGACGATATACCGCAATACGCGCCAGTGCATTTTCAGCACTGTTGACCGCATTAACATCATAACCAGTGGCCTTGAGGCGCAAACTCATCAGATGCAACAGGTCAGCATCATCATCCACCAACAGTATCCTGGGTTTATTTACAGATATCCCGGTCATGGTTTGATTTCGCGAGTCTGCTCACGGCGATTAAGTTGTTGCTCAATAGATTTCAATGCCTCGATCTGTTTCAACAGGATGGTATTTTCCTCTTGCAAGGTCTGGATCTGCTGGCGCTCAGCTACGATCCCCTTGGTTGCCTTGTTCATGCTTTGCCTCAGTTGCTGACGCTGCTCAAGGACATCACGCCATAACAAACTGAATTTATGATAATCATGGCGCAACGGGTCTGAAATAGAATCATTCGTGTTAATTACTTGTTCCAGCAATTTCAGTGCACGCTGTTCATCCTGACTGGTTGTGTCAATTGATATGCTTGATATCATGGCCAGCCGAGCCATACAAACAATCGGGTCTAACCCTTCTGGTTGCTGTTCCAGATAGTGGCGTTCGCGTTTGACAACGATTTCAGGTGATGATTTCAGCCAGCGATAGTAATCAATGGCCTTTTGTGTGTAATCTGGATGAGCAGGCTTTTGTGTTACGTTGGGCTGATGAATACAGCCCGTAACGAGCAGAACAAAACAGAAAACTGATACCCGCACCCATCTTTCAAGGATTTTATCTATATCTGAATTCATGAACTCTCCTTAATGGCGAGCGGAAATTGCACCTTGAAATGAGCGCCATGAAGGGCATCAATGGCCTCAAGACTGCCACCGTTCAGCTTCACATATTCACTGGCGATTGCCAGACCCAACCCCGTACCCTGAATGTGTTTTTTCTCCGGTGGCCGGCCCTGATAAAATGGCTCAAAGATCATTGTACGTTCCTCAGGACGGATACCAGGTCCATCGTCGCATACTTCCAATACAGCATGATCCTGGTCTCTCACAAGATGGATATCGATTTTTCCTTCCATTGGCGAGTATTTAACTGCATTGGCAATCAGGTTATCCGTCACTATCCGCAATTGCTCAGCATCGCCTTGAACGGTCAGCTTTGCCAATTGTCGTTGAATATTAATCCGGCCTGCTTTAATAGCAAGTTCATGGTCAGAAATCACACGATTGATGATATTGTCGAATCTTACCGGCTGTGGCATCGGACTCAAGACGGCGAGGCTATCAACATTATATCGCAAGAGATTCTCGATCAAATGTTGCAGACGCCGGCAATTGTTACGCAGTATATTGATGATATCATTTTGCTGGCCTGTCAGTGCGCCTACAAGACCCTCATTAAGAAGGGCTACTCCCTCCTGTATGGCAGTTAGCGGAGTCTTTAGTTCATGTGAGACATGACGCAGAAATGAAGTACGCTGGTGTTCTAGTTCAGCCAGCCGATTTCGTAACCAGTCCAAACGAATCCCAAGCTTCTGAAGATCCAATGGTCCTTGTACCTTGATTTCAGTGTTGTAACTCCCGCTACCAAGCTGGTTTATCGCGTGGTCAATCTGGCGTAACGGCCGCGTAATTAATGCAGTAAATAGTGCCGCCAGCAAGAGAGCTATACTCACCAACAATAATGTCTGTATTCTCAACAAGTGCTGAGTATGTTCAGTCTGCTGACGCAATTCCAGCAACTGGTCATCGATCCACTTATCTATAGCACGCGATGTCTGATAAGCAGTAACCAGTAATGGAGGATATAACGATATTTTGTATTCATCCGCAGAAGTGTTTTTTATTTTTTCAAAAGCACGCTGTTCATCATCAATTATCTGCTGCGCATAACCTCTGACTTCATTATTTATATTAAGGCTGCTTAATATACTCGCCGCCTCCAGAAATTCTTTACGTCTATCTACATAGACTTCCAGGAGTTCTTCGGCACCAAGCACAGAATATTGACGCGCATTACGCTCCATGGCAATCGTTTGTTCGATTAACCCCCGACTGGTGCGCATGGCGTTTGTAGCTTCAGAAATCGTTTTCTGGCTATGATCGCTTAGATTATCAAGTTGCCGGGCAGTAACAACCAAAGCAGCTATCAGCAGTGCGGTCACTGTAAGAAAGCTGAAAATTGTCAGCTGCAATATTGATCTTGGTCTTAGCAACGACATAATCAGATATCAGGGCAGAATACAGGCATGATGAATTTGTGGCTGATATTAAATTTACGAGTTAATTATTTCTCTTTTGAATTCATAAAAGAATATGATAGTTAGAGATATCACTTGATTTCGATTACAACCATATTAAATAGTTACATATAAATCCTGATTATTTTGGAATCAATAACCAATTACACGATATGTGAGCTTCTTTACTAAATATCCTGTAAAAATATTAATTTAAATATCACGATTGAGATGATGTTCACAATTCAGGTTGGGCATTTATTATACACCATCCGCCTTCGGAGCAGGTTTTATGTCAAGCGTGCATACACAGCAAGATACCAAGAAAACGACCAACATTGCCAGCGAAGTACTGAATACACTATAACCAGGAAAATTTACCTATTGTGGGTGAATGTTGGTCACGTTTCAGCAAGGAGAATTTCCCTGAAATATCTTGACTTCCTCATGTCAAAATCAAGAAATATTATGCGGAAAGGAGCCAGCATGAGGAAATCATTTCCATTTGCCGGGTTGTTGTTACTGAATACTATAATATTCCCTGTGCATGCAGCCGGAAATTTAAGCCGTCAGGAGCCGATTGAAGTTGTTGTTGAGTTGGGAAGTGAAACCAATCCCCTGCGTTTTTATCCGCAGGATCTGATATTTGAAACTGGCAAGTTGTACCGTATGATCCTGCGTAACCCAAGCAATGTGAAACATTATTTTTCCTCAGACAGCTTTGTACAGTCGATATATACACGCAAGGTCATGGCCTATATGCCGGACGGTGAAATAGTCGCCGAAATCAAGGGACAAGTGCGTGAAGTTGAAGTATTCCCCGGTCATACTGCAGACTGGTGGTTCGTACCGATCCAGACCGGGACATTCAAGGATCTTAAGTGCACTGTGGAAGGCCACAGTGAAGCCGGTATGGTCGGTACTATTACAATCAAATAAAGATAGTCATTAAAATATATTTTTATGACTATTAATATCAAGGAACAAACTGTGCTATACCGTTGTGGAAAGACCAGTCGATATCCCGGTTTTCAACAATACTGATTAGTACATTGGCTGGCTCTATCCCCGGATTACGGGCAAGGTTCTCAACAACTTTCTGGTAAAACGCCCGTTTCGCCTCGGGTGCGCGGCCGCTGCGCATGATCAGAAACATCATTACCCTATCACCGGTTCGGGATTGATATTCAAGACAATGAGGTTCGTGCTCGGTGATGATCTGATAGCGGTCATCATCTGGAAATCCCATCGTCTCGATCACTGCTGAATTCACTCCATCAGCAATCGCCTTGATATATTCAGGTGACTTGCCTTTCAAAATTGAAATGTTGACTAATGGCATACGCTATTCCCCATATATTTGATTATTGTTCTACAGATCGCTGCCTTGATGACAAGCCAACCTAACAGGTTTATCCCCAATATTCCCGTTGCGGAGGCTTATTCTAGCTGAATTTCAGGAAGATATTACTTATCGATCAGTACTTCTGTTGATTTGACTACAGCCCTGACCTCATCACCCGCCTTCAATTCTAATGATTCTGCAGAGGTACGCGTAATAGCTGAGACGAATTCTAAGGGGCCTACAGTTATGACCACTTCGGCCATTACGCCACCCAGAGTAACGGATTTGACTATACCTTTGAATTGATTACGTGCTGACAGCATATTTTCCCCTCCTGTTTTCAGAATACTTTTAAACAGGTTAGACAAGGTATTACTGAAAGACCAGATTTTTATTATTTACCAAGGTTCGGCCCTGAGAAAACAATCACAGTAGATTAAAAATTACGCATGAAGATAATATACATTTAACCAGACCACCTGAAACATGAGGACTGCACTATGCATTATGAACTCTATTACTGGCCCGGCATACAGGGCCGCGGTGAATTTGTCCGGCTCGCACTTGAAGAAGCAAGTGCTGATTATGCGGATGTAGCCCGTCTGTCAGGTCGCGACAAGGGCTTGACCGCAATGATGTATTTTCTCGAGAACTCTAAAATCAACTGTCCACCGTTTGCCCCGCCATTTCTCAAGGCCGGGAAAATAATCATTGCCCAGACCTCCAACATCCTGCAATACCTGGGCCCGCAGCTGGGACTGGTACCAAAGGCTGGAGCAACCCGGTTGTGGGCGCATCAACTGCAATTGACTATTGCCGATTTTGTTGGGGAAATCCACGATGTGCATCATCCGGTCTCTGGCAGTCTCTATTATCACCAGCAGAAAAGCGAAGCGAAACGACGGGCAGGATTTTTCACCCAAGAGCGGATTGCGAAATTTCTGTATTATTTCGAGCGCGTGCTCAAAGGCAATCCAGAAGGCAGCAACTACATGCTTGGACGCAGATTATCCTATGTGGATCTATCCATCTTCCAGCTCATCGCCGGCCTGCGCTACGCCTTTCCGAAAAGAATGAAGCAACTGGAACCCGAATATCCACGATTAGTTACAGTGCACGACAGGATTGCCAGCCGCCCGAACATCGCTATCTATCTGACTTCTGATCGCCGCATGCCTTTCAATAATAACGACGTTTTCAGATACTATCCGGAACTGGATACATAATCCTGCAGGTTGAAAACATTAAACAACGTTTCATCCTCATGGGCACTGGCCGGGAATGCCATAGCAAGTATCAGGCAGGTTAACAGGCAACAGGGTAATTTATGATTCATTACGGATTTCCCTGGATTGTGAGATGCCCACCTATAAGCGAAAAACCCGTGTGATGTGCATGGAAGCACAAATGCCGCGGGCGCATGGATGCACGACCACATGGATGTGGGAGGTAGAACAATGCCTGGGCAATTGTCGAGGAGGTAGCGACGCAGGGAGCCAAAGCCGAGGAGCGGCGAGCGGATTTTTCAAAAACAAAGAAACTTAACTGTTGACCGGTTTCCAGCTTCCATCCTGCTGTCTGCATGCGGTGCCATTGATTTCCTCATATTCCCCGTCTACAAAGATTGTTTGGGTGAAATCACGGCATGGCGTGCCATCGGTGGAGGTATAGGTTCTGGTCGGGGTAATTTTGCCAGAATGACCGGTATCCGGATTGGTCCAGGTGGATGTCTGGCCAGTCTTTTGTGTTTCCAGAGAACTCTGGGTGGTGTCGAAATGTTGCTGCTGATCCTGGCAGGACATGGATTTGCCTATCCTGTTGCCCAGGAACCCGCCTGCTACCACGCCTGCCCCTATCGCAACCTTATTACCCGTGCCACTACCAAGTTGTGAGCCCACCAGACCACCCAGCGCAGCACCTGCCAATGTTCCCAGGATTTCACCGCCACTGGTTTCCCCCTGCTGGCATTCCGCACGGGCAGCAGATGAAATAAAAAAAAGACAAAACATTGTGAACAAAATCATCTGCTTATTCATACTCATGTCCTCACACATAAAATTGATATTTTTATGGTAATTAGTATAGCGCCTTAATCGCCAAGATGAATACATTCTGTGTCACAGATTAAATTAATTTTTCCGGGGAAACCAAAATGCCATCTTCATCGGCATAAAGATAATGGCCGGGGGTGAAAGTCACTCCGGCAAAGGTCACCGGGATGTCCCGATCTCCTGCCCCCTTTTTGACACTCTTGCGCGGATTGGTTCCCAGTGCCTTGATGCCGATATCAATAGTAATAATCACGGCAGAGTCCCGGATACAACCGGATACGACTATCCCGGCCCAGTCATTATCCTTGCCGAGTTGTGCCAGCAGGTCGCCGACCAGTGCGCAACGCAGAGAATCACCGCCATCAATGACCAATACTCTGCCTTCGCCTTTGTCTTCGAGGGCAGCCCGGACCAGCAAGTTGTCTTCATGCACTTTAACAGTGGCAATCTGTCCATGAAATTTCATCCTGCCGCCAAAATCATTGAACAGGGGTTGTGCAACCTGCAGTTTCTCACCATATTCATCATACAAATCTGCTGTTGTGAAGCTCATGGTTTTCTACCTTGTTTTAAATTGAGTTCTGAATAATATTGCGGCCGCCGGTCACGCAGAACTTCATTCAGCGGTGTAATACTCTTGTCACGCGCCAGCATGGGATCGATATCCATGACCAGGAGGTCGTCACATTGTGATTTTGCCCGATAAATCAGCGTGCCGCCCGGCGCCACAACCTGGCTGCGCCCGGTGAATCTGAGATTACCATGTGGCCGTTTGTCATAGCCATAACGATTGGTGGTAATGGCATAAACCTTGTTTTCAAGACAGCGGGTGAGCATGGTCTGCTGACAATAACCCAATACCAGGTTGGACGGGTGACAGATAATGTCCGCGCCCTGCAGGGCAAGCACACGCGTAACCTCCGGGAACACCCAGTCAAAACAGATCATGATACCTATCCGGACATTTCCTATCCTGTTAACCTGCAATGGGATATCGCCGTCATCAAACCATTTTGTTTCCTCATTAAAAAGATGGATCTTGCGGTATATATGTTCAACGCCTTTTGGACCAATCAACAGGGCACTATTGAAATATTTATCCTTGGCCTTTTCGGTGAAACCAGTAACCAGATGTAGTTTCTTTTTTTTGCAGATCGATGTTAATGCATCAACCGTGGTCGATTTTCCCGGATCCTCGGCCATCGTTTTTACCTCAGCGCGATCCCTGAAGTAATAACCGGTAAAAGCAAGTTCCGGTAAAACAATCAGATCAGCCTGCACAGCGCTAAGTTTTTTCACCACCTTGTTCAGATTATGACTGACATTACCAAACACAGGCCTGTATTGATAAAAACCGATTTGCATTTATTAGTGTCTCGTGGCTGGTACTAATGTTTATGTTTTTTGGGCCGCTTCCAATTTGTAACGATTTTCTGTTCCGGCCGGCCGATGGCCAGTACCCCGCTCTCCACATCCTTGACAACTGTTGTGCCGGCAGCAATCGTGGAACCTGCACCGATCTTGACTGGTGCAATGAGTTGCGTATTAGAACCGATAAACACGTCATCTTCGATGATGGTCCTGTGTTTGTTGGCACCGTCGTAATTACAGGTGATGGTTCCTGCGCCAATATTTACATCTTTTCCTACCTCGCTGTCACCAACATAACTCAGATGGTTGATCTTGGAACCCTTGCCGATCTGCGATTTCTTCACCTCGACAAAATTACCGATATGTACATTATCATCAAGCAGTGTGTCCGGGCGGATACGTGCAAATGGGCCAATGCGGCAACCTTTGCCGATGATGGCATTTTCAATCACGCTGTTAGGCCTGATTTCCACATTATCCCCGATAATCGTTTCCTTGATGCAGCAGTTGGCGCCGATCGTAACGTTATTGCCTATCTTCAAACGGCCTTCAAGCAGGACATTGATATCAATCATAATATCCTGTCCAATCTCAACATCACCTCTCAGATCAAAACGTGATGGATCCATAATACTGACACCCTTGCGCATCAGTTGATGCGCCAGTATCAACTGATAATAGCGTTCAATTTCGGCGAGTTGTGCCCGGTCATTGATACCGCGGACCTCCACAGCGGAACTCGGATTGATGGTATTAACAGTGATACCTTCCTTGACAGCCATCTCAATGATGTCGGTCAAGTAATATTCTTTCTGGGTGTTTTTGTTTTTCAATGCGCCGATCCAGCGTTTCAGTGGCCCTGCGGCAACCACCATGATACCGGTGTTGATTTCGCAAATGGAACGTTCTTCGCCTGCAGCATCCTTCTCCTCCACAATGCGGACCACATCGCCAATATCATTACGAATAATGCGGCCATAACCGGTGGGATTATCAAAATAGGAGGTCAGCAAACTGAAACCGCTTCCACTCGCTGCCCGTTCGAGTTTATGCAGGGTTTCAGAAGTGATCATGGGTATATCACCATACAGGATCATGACGTGATCCTGCTCAATGATATGTGGCAATGCCTGTTTTACGGCATGGCCTGTTCCAAGCTGTTTTTTCTGCAGTATCCATTCGGCATCCAGTGCTGCATGGGCGTTTTTCACCCGGTCACCGCCATAACCATAAACCACATATATTTGCCGGTGATTTACCAGACTGGCCGAATTATAAACATGCTCCAGCATGGTCTTGCCGGCCAACCGGTGCAATACCTTTGGGAGTTCGGAGTGCATACGTATGCCCTGACCGGCAGCGAGGATGACGATAGATAGACTCATATTAAAAAAAGTTACAAGTTATAAGTTACATGTCACAAGGAAATAACTGGGGGACATCATAGTGAGTACAGACCATAGAAGCAAAAAGAACGGCTACATTGCCCTATCCTTGTTACTTGTGGCTTGTGACTGGTCTTATCGCCCGGAACGTTTACGTAACCGCTGGATTGCCTTTAACTGGGCCACTGTTTCTGCCAACTGGGCCTGTGCAGCGGCGTAATCAATTTTAGCTTCGCGATCATGAATCGCCTTCTCAGCTTCTTCCTTGGCCTTTAACACTGCAACCTCATCAAGATCTGCGGCCCTGACCGCTGTATCTGATAATACTGTTACCACATGGGGTTGAATCTCCAGCATACCACCAGAAACATAAAACGATTCTTCCCCCCCACCCGGTAACTGTACCCTGACTTCACCTGGCTTCAAGCGTGTTACCAGTGGTGCATGGCGGGGTGCGATACCGACTTCACCCATAACAGCGGGGGCAAAGACCATTTCTGCCAGACCTGAAAAGATTGCTTTCTCTGCACTAACGATGTCAACGTGAATAGTCATGGCCATAGTTTCATATTAACCTGCTGTTAATTACATCTTATTGGCTTTTTCAACAGCCTCATCGATTGAACCAACCATATAGAATGCCTGTTCCGGGAGATTATCATAATCTCCATTGACGATACCCTGAAAACCCTTGATTGTATCTTTTAATGCAACATATTTACCGGGAGCACCTGTGAAGACTTCTGCCACAAAATACGGTTGTGATAAAAAGCGCTGGATCTTGCGGGCGCGTGCCACGGCCAGTTTGTCTTCCTCGGACAATTCATCCATACCCAAAATGGCGATGATGTCACGCAGTTCCTTGTAACGTTGCAGAGTATTCTGAACCGCCCGCGTTGTATCATAATGTTCCTGGCCTACAACCAGCGGGTCCAGTTGGCGGCTGGTCGAATCGAGTGGATCCACAGCAGGATAGATACCCAGTTCTGCAATCTGCCTGGACAATACAACTGTTGCATCCAGGTGGGCAAAGGTTGTTGCCGGTGACGGATCTGTCAAGTCATCCGCTGGTACATAGATTGCCTGAATGGATGTAATGGAACCTGACTTGGTTGAGGTAATGCGTTCCTGCAACCTGCCCATTTCTTCTGCCAGGGTGGGCTGATAACCCACAGCAGATGGCATGCGTCCAAGCAATGCTGAACACTCTACTCCCGCCAGAGTAAATCGGTATATATTATCAACGAAAAACAATACATCTCGCCCTTCATCCCGGAATTTTTCTGCCAGGGTTAATCCGGTCAGTCCGACCCGTAATCTGTTACCAGGCGGTTCGTTCATCTGGCCATAGACCATGGAGACTTTATCGAGCACACCGGCATCTGTCATTTCGTGATAGAAGTCATTTCCTTCACGGGTACGTTCTCCTACGCCGGCAAATACAGAAAGGCCCGAATGTGCCTTGGCAATATTATTAATCAGTTCCATCATGTTTACAGTTTTGCCTACACCGGCACCTCCAAACAGTCCAATTTTGCCACCCTTGGCAAAGGGACAAATCAAATCAATTACCTTGATACCTGTCTCCAGTAATTCTGTAGACGGACTCAGTTCGATAAATTTCGGAGCGTCACGGTGAATACTCCATTTTTCATCACTGTTGATTTCTCCTTTTTCATCAATTGCACGACCCAATACATTCATAATACGGCCCAGGGTTTTTTCACCAACAGGTACCGAGATTGGCGCTTCTGTATTATTTACTTTCAGGCCACGTTTCAGACCATCTGTCGAACCCAGTGCAATAGTCCGTACTACACCATCACCCAGTTGTTGCTGTACTTCGAGGGTTGTATCAACACCTTTTTCATCAACAATCAGGGCATGAAAAATTTTTGGTACGGATCCTCTCGGAAATTCAACATCAACTACAGCGCCGATAATTTGTACGATGTTTCCAGAACTCATTTTTTTAGTTCCTCTTTCAATTTACATATTTAGCATATTTAATTTATTAAATTCTTTTCTTGTGTCACACATGAATATAGAAGTCAGGAGACAGAATCCAAAATAATCTTTTTTTATATTCTGACTACTGAATTCTGACTTCTGTATTCTTTTTTATACTGCCGCTGCACCGCCAACGATTTCGGACAGTTCCTGGGTAATAGCAGCCTGACGTGCCTTGTTATAAATCAATTGTAATTCGTCGATTAACTTACCAGCATTATCCGAGGCGCTTTTCATGGCGACCATGCGTGCAGATTGTTCACTTGCGATATTTTCAATCACTCCCTTATAAACCAGTGATTCGATATAGCGTTGCATTAATTGATCCAGCACTTCCTTGGCCTCCGGTTCATAGATATAGTCCCAATGATGTTTAAGCTCTTCTTCTTCGCTGGGTTTTACTGGCAACAATTGTTCAATTACAGGTGTTTGTGTCATTGAATTTATAAAGTTATTAGATACCAGGTAGAGTTGATCTATTTTTGCTTCTGTAAAGGCATCGAGCATAATTTTAACAGTGCCAATCAAGCTCTCTATACTTGGTTCATCGCCCAAATGGGTCGCTTGTCCGACGATATTACCCCCAATACGATTAAAGAACCCAACGGCCTTTGCCCCGATAATTACCAAATCAAGTTCAATATCCTGGTCATTCCATTCCTTCATCCGGCGCAGAACCTCACGAAACAGGTTCGAATTCAAACCACCACATAAACCACGATCAGTCGATACAATAATAAGGCCGATACGTTTTATCTCCTCTCGTCCTGTCAGATATGTATGATGATATTCAGGATGTGCCTGGCCAACATGTCTAATGACATTATGTATCTTATTTGCATAAGGACGTGCAGCCAGCATGCGTTCCTGCGCCTTACGCATTTTACTTGCTGCGACCATTTCCATGGCCTTGGTGATCTTTTGTGTATTCTTGACACTGGCGATCTTGGTCCTTATTTCCTTAGCTGCTGCCATTTATTATCCTCGTATCTGGTATCTGGTATCTGGTATCTGGTATCTG
>Ga0209751_10000892_pt1 | contig 31428 bp, 24 predicted proteins | sample RifCSP13_1_FD_184019 | JGI IMG/M metagenome (GOLD analysis project Ga0209751, IMG submission 184019) | Soil microbial communities from Rifle, Colorado - Rifle CSP2_sed 13_1 (SPAdes) (version 2) | ecosystem: Environmental > Terrestrial > Deep subsurface > Rock core/Sediment | place: Rifle...
GAGGCGTTCTACCCGTCCAGCGGACTCATAAGCCGTTGGTTGAGGGTTCGAATCCCCCCTCCGCTACCAAACCCCACTTTTGAACCTAAAAGAGCCGCCAGATGGCGGCTCGGTCCGTTTCTCACCGGTCTGAGCGTCTTCCTACGATACCTCGTAGGACCGGCCTTGTTCCGCGAGCGCGCAGGGTCCTGGATACGTGCTTTCGGCGGCCCGGAGGAGGACGCCGCTGTCGTAGTGGTGCCACATGTGCGTGAGGAGCAGTTGCCTGACGCGCGCGCGTGCGGCGATCTGGCCCGCTTCCAGCGCGTTCATGTGTCCCCGCGGTTTTCCGAGGTGCTTGTCGATGGGGTCGGTTGCCTCGCACAGGAAGAGGTCTGCCTCGTCGGCAAGCGCTGTAAGGGCTTCACAGGCTGTCGAATCCCCAGAATAAACGAGGGACCGGCCGCCCGCTTCGACGCGCATGCTGTACGCGGGCACAAAGTGTTCGACGAGCCTGAAGGAGACCGTCGCGTCACTGATGTTGAGGCTGGAGCCTTCCTCGTACTCGCGGACTCGGAATACCTCCTCGGCGTGGTGCGAGCCGAGCGTGAGCGCGCGGCATAGGTCGAGGAACGTTTGCTTCGAGCCAGGCGGCACCCAAACGGCCAAGGGCTCTCTCCGGGGCGTATGCGGCGCGTACTTGAGCTCGTACGCCAGTGGGACTAGGTCGATCCAGTGGTCTATGTGGAGGTGGGAAAGCAAGACGGCGTCCAGGCTGGGCAGCGCGGCTTTGAGGGCGGGCGTGGCCGCGACACCTGTCCCGCAGTCCAGCAGCAGCGAAGCACCGGCCGATTGGACGAGATAGCCCGAGCAGGCCCCCCCCGGATTGGGGCTGACCGGCCCGTTGCCGAGAATCGTTAGGTGCATAGTTCCTGTGGACATCTGGCGCAGCTCGTGCAAAAGAATGCGCCTTCAAGAAGAAGGCGCATCGGGCTCACGCCTCTATCATCAATATACCACGCTCTCTTGAGCCTGGCGCAGGCGGCGTGTGTAGATCGCCAGCAGATGCACAGCCATATCGGGATGAGAGCGGAGCTCGGCCAGGAAGTCCCATCGGCTCAGCGCCAGGCACTCAGTGCTCTCCACAGCCCTCGCCGTCGCGCTCCGAGGGAAGCCCTCGAAGAGGGCCATCTCTCCGAAAAAGTCGCCGGGCCCCAGCGTCGCCAGCACGACGTGGTCGTCGCGGCCAGCCCCCTTCACCACCTGCACGTGCCCAGAGCTGACGATGAACATCGCTACCGCCGATTCGCCCTCGCGTATGATGGCTTGGCCGGCGGCGTAGCTCCTTGGGACGCTCACCCTGGCGAGACGAGCGAGGTCCTCCTGGCTCATCTCTGAGAAGATGGGGCACTTCACCAGCAGTTCCTCCCGGTCCATGGCTGCCTCCCTTTTCGGCTGCGATGAGCGCGCTCGGTCAGTGAAAGCTACTCTCGGAAGATTGCGGGCATTCTAGCGGGGTTTGCGCTTCGTGGCAAGAACGCCGGAGTGCGGCGTTTCGCGTGTGGCGCTGAGTACATCCGTTCATCAGTCGCTCGCAGCCTTCTCTTGCACAGTGCTTAATCATTCATCTGGCGCACCGGCTTCGATGTAGGTTCCGGTCTCCAGATTGAAAATCTGCTGGCGCGCCGTGTCGCCGCCAAACAGGGCGAGAACTGTTGAAGCTGATGTTCCCACGGCCGTCTGGCGATGGATGTTGCCGGGCGGGTCGAACCAGAAAGCGAGGTTACCCTTGGCCACCGTCTGATCCGCAAAGAGCTCGAGCCGAGCGTGACCCGGGCTCTCGCCGTCGTCAAGGCGTTTCCAAGAAGTGTAGCGATTCGCGCCTTCGCATACGCATTCGACTCCCCAGGTAAGGTGACTGTGAACTGGCGTGGGTTCTCCTGGCGGGAACTGGAGGAGTAGGAGTCGGAATCCTCTCAAGATATCCACATAATACAATCTTGCATCAAGTCCCATGTCGGTTTTGCGAGGATGCCCTAGCTCCCACAGGTTGCCGCCATGTGTGACCATTCGCTGCAAGCACTCACCCATCCTGTTGAGACCGGCCCTACTCTGGCCCTGGGCGTCGAGAATACGCCAGATGTCGGTGATGAGAGCATCCAGACCGTAGCTAGGAGGACCAAGCATCGCCTGAGCCCTCGGCGCGAAGCGAGACGTATTTGGCGAGAGCCTCTACACAGAGCGCCGTCGTCAGCTCCTCGGAGCCATAAAAGATCCCAGGCCCCTGTGACTCCTCCATCGTGCCGTAGTACGACCCTGGTTCTACGTACATCGCGGCTCGTCGCCAGGATCCATCAGTGGCTTGACAGGTCAGGAGGTAGCCGACGCAAGCTTCGAGGCACTGTGTGTTAACGCCGAAATTCAGCAGCGTATTCGCTGCTAGGCCCGTCAGAAGAGGGTTACCGAACGAGCCGTCGTCCCGTTGGGAAGCAGTTAGGCGCCGCTCGATTTCAGGTATCGTTTCGCCAAGGGCGGGTGCTCCGTGGACGTAGGCCCGCGATACTGCGTAGTACAAAGACACCGCGTGCGGGTAAAACAGGCTTTCGTGCGAACCACGCTGCGAAACGATCAGGTTCGTCAGGTAGGCGATCGCGCTGGCCGTCCCCTCGTTCTCCCCCAGATAGAGGACGACATTAGCGTTGACCACGCTATCGATCTGATCGAACTGCTTAGGGCCCGCGAAGATCAAAAAGAGCAGCGACTCGGGGTTGAGTCCGTAGTGGGCATGCTCATCGTCGGGCGCTGGCCGGCCCGGCCGTGGGGCTAGCCAGGTGTAGAACAGGCCCTCTGGGCTCCGGTTCGCCAGCATGACGCCCGCGTTCGCGGGCGCGGGCTCACCGCTCACTTTCAGGACGTAGGAGATGCAGCTCGTATCGTCCAGGTCAATAGGGAGAGAGGGGTGAACGGTGTTGCGAGAGGACCAGTAGCGCCATAAACCGGGCACCTCCATCTGCTCCCGGAAGAAACCGAGCGCCTTCCTCTTCATCTCCTGCACTCTGGCGTCTTGCAGATGGCTAATCGAGTACACGACCTGGGCCGTCACAAATAGAGAGCTGTCGAAGTGGCAGCTTTCTTGCATCGCCTCGTCGAGGGCGGCGCACGTTTTGAACTCGCCGTAGGGAAGCTGCTGAATGCGCAAGAACTCGATCGCCGCGTCTATAGACAGCGTGATTGTGTTCGACAAAATTATTGGCTCCAGCCGACATCCGGACGGACATCGTCCGCGGTCAAAGTCCTCGGAATAGCCCTCCGCCGTCGGGGTTCAGTTGGGGTTTCCGCCAGGCGCCTCCAGTTTTATCGCTAGGCGTGTCTTACCGGCGGCGTTGGGAAGACCACACCTAAAGAAACGTAGCGGCTCTACGTCTGGGTCCATGGCCGCCAACGGCGGCCTGCGATGGCCTTATCAGGATAGGAGCTGATGGCCAAACGCCGCTGCGACGGCTTCTAGCTTGCTGCGATCGATCGCCAAGAATGCGTTGCTCAGACTTGTAAGGGCGTTGCCCGTCACGGTGACTCCAACTGTTTGCAGCGCCTCCCCTAAGACATGAGGGTTGGGATCGCACAACTGGGCACCGAACACCGGGTCAAATAACCCCCTCCCTATTACCTTGAGCGTCTGCATCTGATCGGCGCCCGTTGCGCCATGAAGCGTTGTTATCGCGTTACGTATTAGGGGGTCTTGACTATTTGGAGCATTTCGCATTTCCTCGATAGCGTTTCTCAAGCTGACCAGTTGTTGGGCGGTGAAGCCAGCTGGCAACGTGGCTGACAGCCCCGCTGGGTCGACGTTCTCGAGATCTAAAGCGCTCTCCGTGCGGTCGAAGTGACCTTCTGTAACGTTACTGTCAATCAAGCGATCTCTATAGCCTCGTTCGAACAAGGCTCTTGTAAGGACCCGATGGTACGCTGCTTCATTAGGTGCAGGCATATCCTTCCTCCCGTGATCAAGTGTTCCGCATTAGTGGAGGCGCCCAAGAACGGCGACTAACTTGGCCCATTCAGCGAAGCCTTCAGCTACTGCCACGCTCCTTTCTGCGATGATCGCCTCTCTATTCTCCAGGTATGCAATGAGCAACTTGGTTTGGAGCTCCCTGCCGAGAGCCCTCATCTCGCTGCTCCAGGCGGCAAGTTCGTTGATTCCCCAGTCGAATCCTTCCCTCATGACCCATTCAGCTTCTGTATCGTCAGCACGCTTTTGACGCTTGCCTTCCGCAAGAAAATAGGTTGTCACATTACTTGTCAAGTCCCTGTGCCAATCGAACAGATCGTTTTGCATCTGGTTCCAGCAACCGAAGACGTCAACAAACTGAGACCATAACGTAAGCAAGCCCAGGCGCGAGTATCTATGGCAGACAGCAGCGATCGGGATCTTGGTAGCCCCGGTCTCATCACGTCCTGCCTCTTGGAAGCTGCCGTCGCGATATGTGACCTCCGCCGTTTCCAGCCACACCGATGCGAAGGTGTTCCAAAACGGGTGGCCGAATTCGAAATAGCGATGGTACGGGGACTGAAAATTACTGTGGAAGTACCCCAGTATCGGGAGCAATTCGACTTCTGAAGTGACGTCGCCGTCCATCACGTTGTCGATGAGGCGGATGTAATGGAATCCATTGAGCGTCGAGTACGCCACATCAGACTGAAACTCAAGGTCGTGGTCTGGCACAATGGTCTCCTCCAGCAGCCAAGGTAGGAGAAACATCGGGTAAGCTTCGGGGTGACTGAAGTAGGCTGATAGCGCGCCTTCCCCGTAACAATGCCGCATCCACGCTTCGGTCTTTTCGGCCATAAACGGCGCCGCTCGCCGCAACTCGGACTTGATCCGCTGGTCAGCGGAGCCGATGATCTCGATCAATTTCGGATCGTACTGAAACAAAGGTACTCCACATGGTGTGTTCGCACTGGTGCTCAGTTGATGGGCAGGATACTACTTGGCTTGTGTATGTATGTCAAGGTTTTTACGGCTCGTTCACAATTCCTTCTCAACCAGCGCCTGATGATAGCTCGTGCCAAGTCGGGCAAAGACGGCGCGCGCGCGCTCGAGGTGTGACCGGCGTGCCACGTCCGCAGCGGCTAGGTGGCGGCCGATCTGGTAGGCCGCAAGTCCCTCTTCAAAGGGCATGCCCAGGCGCTGTGCTTCCCTCAGTCCCTTGTCCCATGCTTTGAACGCCCTGGCTGACCGGCCTTTGAGCCACTCGACCATTCCCTGCAAGACCCAGTAGCGAGGAAGGCCAATCGGGAAGACCTTTGTGTATGCCCGAAGCGCACCGCACGCTTTGGCCGCCAAACGCTCAACCCGCGGCACTGGATACGCTGCATCCCAGAGGGCCACGTACACCTCGGCCGGGCCTACGTATCCAGCCAGCGAATCCCAGGAGCTGGGACGGGTGCTGGCTGTTAGGTGCATGGCTTGGTCAGCGAATTCGAGCGCCTGGTTCTGCCGGCCCTCACGGAGATGAGCTAGCGCTAGTAGCCCGTACAGTGAGATTGTCCCAGGCTCATCGATCACCGCGGACTGTTTGACCAGCAAGTCGTGCAACTGCGTCAGGTAGGTGATGGCATCCGCAGCGCTGCCCAACCGCAAGAAAGAACTCGCCTTGCCGTGAAGCGCTATCGCTAGATCATTCAGATTGTTTCGTTGTGTAGCTGACGAATGGAGTCGGTCGGCCAGTTTGAGGGCAGTGGTGCAGTCGCCTTGAAAGAGCTTCAGCGAGACCATGTTGTCCAGCGAATCGTTGAGCCGGCGGACGTCGCCGAGAGGCTCGGCGACGTCAATGGTCTGGGTAAAGTGTTGCTCCGCCTTGCTCCATTCGCCGATGCCCGAATAGTAGAAACCTGCAGCGACTGAAACGTTCTCAAGGGCGGGCAGATTGTTCTCCCCGCGGGCTACCGCTAGTGCCCGCTCCACGTAATTCTTGGCAAGGTCATGCAACGGTATAAATCCGATCAAGGCGCCTACATAAACATAACCACCAGCGAGCTCCGGCGATGGACCGGCGAGCTCAGCGCAGTTGAGAAAGCGGAAAGCGGAGTAGAAGGAGCGAGGGACATCTCCGAAGTAGTAGTAGACTTCTGCCAGCCTCTGGTAGGCTCGCGCAGCCGCCAACAGAGTTGTCCTTTGCGAAGGGCGGGAGCCAACGTAGCGCCGAGGCCACCGGCGATGCAAAACCTGACGCAGCACCTCGCCCAAGATGGAAACGACGAGCCGCGGCATGTTTCTCGGAACGGCCATGGCTAGCCGCGACAGGCCCGCCTCCATCGAGGCTCTCGCGTTGGCGCGGTCAGCCAAGTTGGCATATACGTCACCTAGCTGCAGTTGCCAAAGACCTATGCGCTCATCGTCAACTGGGACTGCCGTCTGAGCGGCCATGTCTAGCGCCTGGGTCAGGAATGAGACAGCTTCGTCGTTGGCGAAGTTGCGAACAGCTTGTTCGCCGGCTTTTTCCAAGTAGTTGATTGACTTGGCCTTGTCGTCTGCACGAATCCAGTGGGAGGCGAGCAGAGGATAAAACGATGACAGTTCATCAGCATGATTCGTCTCGTACCACTCGGCGATGAGACGGTGCAGATGACGGCGCTGGGACTCCAGCATCAAGTCATACGCTGTTTCCTGTATTACGCTATGTTTGAATGAGTACAGATCCGGGTCCGAAGCATCTATCCTGGTCAACTGCAAACGACTGGTTAGCTGTGTCGCATCTCGAATGCTCTCTACGTTTGCTTGCGTTGGAAAGATGTCTGCGACCAGTTTCAGGCTAAATGTCCGACCTATGGCGCTGGCTACTTTCAACACGAGCTGCTCCTGCATGCCAAGCAGGTCGATGCGACTGGTGATGAGACCTTCGAGGGTCGACGGCAGGTCTAGCGATCGTACGTCAGTTCGGTCTGGCACGAGCCTGCAAACACCTTCATCAACGACCAAAAGCCCTTTGTCGCGCAGCGCATAGATCAGTTCCTCGATGAAAAGGGGGTTGCCCTCAGCTCGAGATCCAACGACCTGCTGCAGGGATGGCTCCAATTCGTAGAGTCCCAAGCGCTGACGAGCGAGAGCTAAGACGTCGTCAGGTGAGAGCATGTCGAGAGAGAGCCTCGTTAATCGGTCGTCTCCGAGGGACTCGACGTATTCGGCAGTCTGATGCGGGAGTGGCCTGGTGGCGATGGCCAGAAGCATAGCGTCTGGCTGCCTAGACAAGCGCTGCAGCAGCAGCCAGGAAGGCGAGTCCAACCAGTGGCCGTCTTCGATGACGACCACGATAGGAGAAGAGGCGACTGCTCTTTGTAGCAAAGTCGCCAAAAGGTCGCGCGTGTTATCCGCGTGAGCCTCGTTGCTGAGCTGCATTGTGAATTCAGAAGCTGGGAGATCAAAGGGCAAAACTACGTTCAGCAGTGGCGCGTAGGCGGGTTCTATTCCGTAGTCAGACAAGCATCGGAGTGTTCGCAGAGTTTGGGTTTCCATATCGGGCTCTTTGGGCAAGCCAATAAGCTGCGCGAAAACGGATCGCCACGCGTGGTAAGGGGTCGTTGATTCCATCGGGTTGGCCGCTCCGACGAAGCACCTGAGTCCAGAATCGCGTGCATTGGCAACCAGTTCGGCTACGAGACGCGACTTGCCGATCCCCGGTTCACCTTCAATCAAGAGCAACCCGCCCAAGCCTTTCTTGACCGATTCCAGGTGAGCCCGCAGCGCGGCGACTTCCGTTGCTCGTCCGACCAGCGGTTCTGCGCTCTCGTATGTGCGGCGCGCCGCTCGATACACCGCGACTGGGGACGACTTACCCTTTACCGTAAACTCTGGCAAGCGATCGAATTGGAAGCGATGTGGTTGCACAGTTGCACAGGTCGATTCGTCACACAGAACAGTATCCTCAGCAGCAGCCAGCATCAAACGAGCCGCTAGATTCACCTCATCACCATACATCGTGAAGTCGCGTCGTATTTGGTTGCCCACCGGACCGCAAAACACTCGCCCGCTCGTGATGCCAATCGACGCGTGGAAGCCGAGGTCCCTAACTTTTTCCTGGAAGTCGACTGCTGCGTCGATCGCGCGTGCAGCATCGTCTTCATGGCTATGTGGCGGGAGTCCAAACATCGCGATCATAACAAGGCCCTTGTCGTCCGCACCGATTTCCTTGGCACAGCCGTCGTAGCGGCGCATGATCGTCTCAAACGCCTCCGCCAGTGGCTGCGTGCTGGAGAGGGTGTCTGACGTGCGTAGGTCGATCCCACGTATCGCAATGAAGAGAACTGTTATCCGACGTATCTCGGAAGTCCACGCCCCTTGGCCGGCCTCCAGGCGGGAAAACACCATGTCCGGAATAAGCGATTGGGCAAATGGACGTAGTTCCTCTGGGATGGGCTTGCGCGATAGCGGGTGAGGCTGGATGACCTCTTCGACGCTCACGGCTCGGAAGTGTCCGTCGGGCATGGCGTTCCCGATGCAATGCTCGCGCACGAGCTCCCAAGCTTGCGGTGATAGGGTGACGCCCTGCAACACGGCGCGTTTTTCAGCCAGGGCTACCTGTGTTACCGCCTCACCAGCCAATAGGAATCGCCATCCCAGCTCATCAGTTCCCACGAACTGTCCCGCAATTTCACCTGCGACCACAGCTACCTTGAGGGAAAAGTGAACAGATTGCCGGTTGTCATTCATCGCCGCCTGCATCGCCAAAGCGCACTGCAACGCGCGCTGGGTCGCCTCCTGCAGGCTTTCTGTCTCCGCTTCCCAAATCACCAACAGCGCGTCCCCGGAGAATTTCACGACGTCGCCGCCGTGGGCATTGATGAGTGAGATCATTCTTCCGAGGAAGTCGTTAAGCATATTGCTCAATTCCTCGGCACCCTCGCGGCCCCGCCTAGCCATCTGTTCAGTCAAAGGGGTAAAGCCCACGATATCAGCGAACAGCAGAGCCGCAAGAGATTTGTGAGCGGTCGCTTTTATCGCCGCATCCCTGTGCCGTCCGAGCCTCTTAACGGCGGTGTCTGGGAGGTACGAGCCGAGGTCGCTGATACTCGTTGTCATGATTTCCGTCTCGGTTACTGCTTCGGTAGTCTGTGGTCGCGGAAGGACCGGGGCATCACGCGGATCTTCCAGTGCACCATTATAGATGATCATGCTGATGTCAAGTACTTCTGCAATCCATAACTGAGTAGGGTCGTGGACTCTTCTCGACCAACTTGCCCCATCTCCCCTCTCACGCTACATTGCCCCCATGAACCTCCCCTTCCCCCTGCAGCACGGCGAGTCCGTGGTTGCCCTCTACCGGCGACACTGGGTCCATCTGTGGCCGGCGCTGCCGCTGCAAGTCCTGGTCGCGCTGGTGGCGCCAGTGGCGCTCCTGTGGCTCGTGAGCCGCACGGCGGATGTCACGCCGGTCATTCGCAACGTGGCAGGCTTCGTGGGCTTGGTTTGGGGCCTCGTTTGGCTCGTTCGCGCCTATCTCACCTACTACCGCTACCAGAACGACATTTGGGTCCTCACCAACCAGCGCCTTATCGATAGCTACAAGGCCCACTGGTTCAGCCACCGCATGGTGACCGCGGACTTGGTCAACATCCAGGACATCTCCGCCCATCGCGAGGGGCTGCTCCAGACCTGGCTCAACTTCGGTGACCTCGAGTGCGAGACGGCGGGAGAGCGCCATCACTTCACCCTTGCGGGCATCCCGCGGCCCAGCGACGCCCTGGCCGAGGTCGACCGGGCGCGTGACGCCGCCCGTTCCGCCCGCTGACCCCGTTGCCGCCGACCGAAGACGCCCTCCGACAGGTTGAGGCCCGCACACAGGAGCTCGGTAGAGCGCTCTTTGCGCATACGTCGCGCTACCGCGGCGGGCTCCAGCTGCGGCTCCGCGACTATATGCTGGGCCTCATCACTGAAGACGACCTCCTGCGCACACGCCTGCTACGCTTCGTGGACGTGCTGGGCGCCCTCGACTTCGACCGGCGCGGACTGCTGGTCCATCGGCTGCTCCACGAGTACTTCGGAGCGTTCCTGCCGGGCAAGCCCAGCCTCTTCCGGCGCCTGCTGCGACTGGGCAGCCAGCCGTGGCTCCCAACGCCCCTGGTCGCCTGGGCGGCGCGGGCCATCGGCCAAGGCGTCGCCTCCACCTTTCTGGCCCCGCCCGACCTGCCGGGCGTCCGGCGGACGCTCCGCTACCTCGAGACGCGAGGCCGCCGTGCGAGCCTCGACCTCCTAGGCGAGCTCGTCCTGGGCAACAGGGAAGCAGCCCGCTACTGCGTGCGCTATCTCGACCTGATCGCCGACCTCGCCTCCCACCCGCTCGCCGGCAAGCGCACGCCCGGCAACCTTCCGGAGCTGCAGCTCTCCCTGAAGCTCTCGTCCCTCGTCGCCGACTTCAACCCCGTCGATCCCCACGGGACCATCGAGCGCGTGCGCGGCCCGCTGGTCGCCATCGCCGATGTCTGTCGCGAGCACGGGCTCTCCCTCACGCTCGACATGGAGCAGTACGAGTACCGCGACCTGGCCTGGCAGGTCTTCACGGACGTCTTCGGGCCCGGCACCGACTTCGGCGACTGGGAGGACATCGGTATCGTCGTGCAGGCCTACCTGCGGGACGCGCAGGCGTTCGCGGACGAAGCCGTCGCGTTTGCGAAGAGGCGTGGCGCGCCGTTCCAAGTGCGTCTCGTGAAGGGCGCCTACTGGGACTACGAGAGCATCGTCGCCGAGCAGCGCGGCTGGAACGCGCCGGTCTTCCAGGAGAAGTCGGCCACCGACCTTGCCTTCGAGGCCCTCGTCTGGACGCTCCTGCGGGCGACGCCTTCAATCCGGCTCGCCATCGGGAGCCATAACCTACGCTCGCACGCCTATGCCGAGGCGGTGCGTGAACACCTGGGCCTTCCGGACAACGCCGTCGAGCACCAGACGCTTTATCGGACAGCGGAGGAGGTCAGCGCGGCGCTCGCGCGGGTGGGCTGGGTGTCACGCGACTACGTCCCTTCGGGCGATCTCCTTGTCGGCATGAGCTACCTCGTGCGCCGCATGTTGGAGAACGCCTCGCAGGTCGGGTTCCTCTTCCGCAGCCGCGTCACGCCCGACGTCGAGTCGCTGCTGCGCCCGCCGCAACTGGAACCGCTGCTGGAAGGCGAGCCGCCTGGTGCGCCGGAGCCGTTCCGTAACCAGCCGCCGCGACGGCTCTTCCTGGATGGCGAGCGCGAGGCGTTCGCGACGGCGCTACGTGCCGTGGAGGAGACACGAGGCGCCGAGCACCTCCTTCGAATCGGCGAGGACGTGATCGCCACCGATGACCGTGTGCCATCGCTGAGCCCCTCCGATCCCGACCCCAGCCGCGCGCTGGCGTGGCTGCATCGCGCTGGCGCGGCCGAAACGGAGCGGGCCATCGCGCTTACTAACGCGGGCGCTGGCCGCTGGGCCGCCCGCCCTCTCGAGGAGCGTGCCGGGGTCCTCGAGCGCGCCACCGACCTCCTCGCCCAGGAGCGCGATCGCCTCGCCGCTGTGGCTGTGGTGGAGACCGGCAAGCCGTGGCCCGACGCCCTCGCCGACGTGGACGAGGCCATCGACTACCTGCGCTACTATCCCGCCCTTGCGCGCGAGCTCCATCCGCAGCTTCAGCGCTATCGGCCTCGCGGCGTGGTTGCGATCATCCCGCCGTGGAATTTCCCCACAGCCATCCCCGCCGGCATGACCGCCGGCGCACTCGTCACCGGCAACGCCGTCATCCTCAAGTCCGCCGAGCAGTCGGCGTTGGTCGCAGAGCACCTGGTGCGCCTGCTTCACCGTGCCGGCGTGCCGACCGATGTCCTCATCCACCTGCCGGGCGAGGGCGAGACTGTAGGCAAAGCGCTGGTCGAAAGTCCCGACGTGGCGATGGTCGCCTTCACGGGCTCACGCGAAGTCGGGCGCTGGATCTACGAGCGCGCGGCGCACGTGGCTCTGCCCGACCGCGGCGTCAAGCATGTCCTCGCCGAGATGGGCGGCAAGAACGCCATCCTCGTCTTCGCGGACGCGGACCTGGACGAGGCGGTCTTGGGGATCATCCGTTCCGCGTTCGGTTACGCGGGCCAGAAGTGCTCCGCCTGCTCGCGCGTTCTCATCGAGCGGCCTATCTTCGAGCGGCTCAAGTCGCGGCTAATCGATGCAGCGGCCAGCCTCACCCTCGGTCCAGCCGAAGCGCCGGGGACCTTCCTGCCGCCGGTCATTAGCGAGGAGGCCTATCAGCGCCTTCTTAGAGCCGGCGAGGTCGCTCGCAGCGAAGGTCGCGTCTTGCTCGACCGCCTCGAGCAGCCGGGGCCTGGCTACCAGCTCGGCCCTCTGCTGGTCGAGCTGCAGCCAGAACAGGCCCCCACCGCCCGCACCGCGCAGGAGGAGCTATTCGGGCCCATCCTGGCACTCGTGCCGTTCGACAGCGAAGCGGAAGGGGTCCGCATGGCCAACGCCACCAGCTACGCGCTGACCGCCGGCATCTTTTCGCGCAGCCCGCGCACCATCGACCGCGTGGTCCGCGCCTTGCAGGCCGGCGATATCTACGTGAACCGCGAGATCACGGGCGCGCGGGTAGGCATTGAGCCGTTCGGCGGCTTCAAGCTGTCCGGCACCGGCCCGCAAGCAGGCGGCAGCCACTACCTCTGGGCCTTTTTGACCTCCGCCGAGCGGCGGGTGTCGGAGAGCGCGATCAGAGGAGGGGGCGGAGACGCCGACGCCCGAGGTTCGCGGCTGGCCGACCTGGCCCTGCGGCCCTGGCGGGAGCGCAGCCCGAGCCAGCGCGCCGCCGTCGTCCGTACCGCCCTGGAGCGACTCGGCCTCGACTCCACGGTCGCCGTAGGGGCGACCGGCTGGTCGCCCGACGTCCTCGCCCAAGGCGAACGCCTGCTCGCGCAAGTTGGCGAGCTAGCGGATCCCGAGCCGACGCGGCCCCTCCCTGGGCAGCGGACGTACGTCTCGTGGGAGATGCCGAGAGGCGTCGGCTTCGCTGTGTGCGATGAAGGCGCTCGACCTGGAGACTGGCTCGCGCTCGTCCTTGCCCCGCTGCTGGCGGGCAACGGCCTGCTGGTCGTGCCCGCCGGGCCTCATCGAGAGGCGACGGCCCGCCTGGTTGACGCGCTCCACGAGGCAGGAGTCCCGAGGGATGTGCTGGAACTGTCGCCGCTGCGGCCGGACGCCGCCGCCGACATCGCGGGCCTACCGGTCCACTTCGCGGCCTGCGACCTGGCGCTCGACGCTGAGCGACGGCTCGCTGCGCGACTAACGGTCACCCCCGAAGGCCAGCACTGGCTCAAGGCGCGCATCTCGCTGGCCGACGGGCCCGGGCCCGACGAGCTCGGCTTCCTGCGCCGCTTCGCCCTGCCGAAGGCGGTCTCGATCCGGACGCTGCACCACGGCGCGGCGCTGGAGGAGTGAGCAGGGTGGCCCGACCATGCTTTGGATTGAGTGAGGGCCTTTCGCGCTAGTATACTGGGCGTGACCAGGGTGGGGTTCGACACGAACTACATCGGCGGGCGGAGCAACCAGCTCATGTTACATACTGGGATACGAAGACCTGGCCCTCCGCGAGCGGGCCTGGGCCGCCTTCTCGCCGACGTAGCCGTCCGAGCGCTTCGGCCCCACACATAGACACTTTCTGGTGACCCAATGCTGATAACCGAGGAAACCTCAGTTGCGGTTCGAATAAAGAGGTTCCGCGAATCAATCGCTCCCGACCTCTATTCGCTGAGCGACTTTCTGCCGTGGACCGACATAGAACGCCAACTCGAAACTTCTCGTGATGACATCAGGTTACTTCAGACCCTAATCGACCAGAGCCACGGCTCAAACGAAGAACTCCACAGTGCACTGCTGAACCGACACTCGATTCTTCGAATCATACGTGAGCTTCTTTCTGCCACGCCCGAAGCGGTCGGGTTTGTAGATGGGCGAGAGCTTCCAGATCGAGTGCCATCCCATGCGAACGATGTGCTAAGGCTAAGCGGCTTGTTGGCCGACCTAGGCATTTGGCGGATCCTTGCACCTGGCACGTCGGTAGAGGCCCTGGCTCGCATCGCCCTGATTGCAACAGACTCACGCAGGAGAAGGATTCGACGAACTTCTGCGATTCAGGATCGTGTCCGTAAACTAGTGGAGTCGTCAATCAAGGACGCATCCGACCGCACAGCGACGCCGCTACGTCTCTTCCGTGCGATGGAGTCGCCACCAGGGGCGAGGTCGGCAGAGTTCGTCGTGGGTCTTGACGAGTTGCCATTGGTTGCAATCGCGACAGTATTCCAAGCTCAATCGGGCGGGCGACAGCAGCGAGATCTCTCACTAACCTATCCAAGCTTGCAGGCCCGCCTTGATTCCATTCCGATGTCCCTTTTTCTGATCGCCGACGGCCGCGGAATCGCAGAAACGCCAGATCGAGTTCTGACCAGCCTGTTTGAGTCAATGGCCGCATGTATGTCCGTGCGAGAAGCCGAGTCTGGCGTTCTAGCTGACGCCTTGACGGACGCGGTTGAGCGTCGCGGTCTGCGGAAAGCTGCCAGTGCTCCTCTCACAAAGATCATTGAAAGCACGCTGGAGAGTAGACCTGAAGTGATGGCTGAGGCTTTACCTGGGAGTACCGATTCGGGTCGGTTTGCTTTGGCTGACTATCTCCAGCAGAAGTCCGACTTGGCCCTGCAGCTTAGCGCGCTCGGAGACTCATTACGTTGGCAACGCCCGGAGGAAGTAGCAAAAGGCAACCAGATCACCTCTCGTTTCGACCCGACGATGGCGCTGCAGCTGTTCTCTGACCTCATGGACCCTTCGGGCGTCCTCGGCGATACGCGATCTGTCAATTCGCTGCGCTACAGATCATTGCTGCTGCCGCCTGATACCATCCTTCCCAACAAGCTCTTGGCAGTGGCCACCGCCTTCCCACCCAATCTCCAAGTAATGTACAAGGTCAGTCAACTCGCGCTTCAAGAGACGCCCGAGCCTCATATCGTGGCGCTGTTGGTCCCAGACGCTTTCGGTTTGGGCGCAACCGCACGACAGGCCGTCCCACCGACCCTTGCATCCACCATCACGGTGCTCCCCGCCACGAAGCTGCGGGATCTGGCAAGAAGGCGAGAGTCGCCAAGAGACGGCTTCGTGAAAGAGATGTTGGAGCAATCTGATCTAACCAAAGTCAGCCCGTTTGTGCTGAGCAGCGTGACGCCCGAAAGGATGTTTTTTGGACGAGAGGCGGAGGAAGCGATCCTAGTCTCCACATTGGCCACAAACAGCGTAGCCATTCTCGGCGGGCGCCGCATCGGGAAGACCTCTCTAATGCGGCACGTTCATCGTGCTCTTGAGGATGCCGGCTTTCTTGCCTTCTTCGGTGATTGCCAAACAGTCAGAGACTGGAGTGGCTTTGCCAGTCTCGCGGAAAGGCGATGGAACGCCCAGTTGCCGCACGAGTTTCAACCGGAGTATGTGTTCGATCTGATTGAGAAGCTGAATGATAGCTCTGGTAGAAAGATTGTCCTGCTATTGGACGAGGTGGACCAGCTCTTAGATTGGGACGAACTGCAACGAGAGACGGAGGTGTCCGAAGCTTTCTTCAAAGCCTGCCGAACTATTTCGCAGGAAGGACACGCTCAGTTTGTCTTTTCCGGCGAGCGCGTCATTGCGAGGAAGCTCTGGGATCCGCATTCGCCGCATTGGAACTTTTGTCGACCTCTCCCGTTGCGCCAGCTGACCAGAGATGCAGCAACCCAGCTCTTACTATCGCCGATCTCGTCCCTGCAAATCCAAGTGCCCGAGAAGGACACGTTCGGTCAGACCTCTTGGGAAATTACTAGTGGCCATCCCCAGATTGTCCAATTCCTCGGCGATAAGCTAATTCGGCTTCTGAACGAACGACGCGGCGACGAGCGCACTCGATTGTTGGTCGATGACATCCGGCGCATATCTCAATCGTTCGAGTACCGGGAGCACTACCTAGAAACGTACTGGGGACAGGCTACCCAATTGGAGAGGATTCTCAGCCTGTTCACGGCTCTAGAGCCCTCTAGCCCAGCCGACCTTGATGAGGCCTTGCTCTCAAGAGGTGTTACGGCGAGCGAGTCCGACATTGCAATGGGAATGCGCATGCTGGAGATGTATGGAATCCTTTCACAGACGGAATCCGGTTACCAGCTTCACGCCGAGTGGTTCCCCGAAGCCCTCCAGTCGTTTGGTGGAGCGCAGGAGACCCTTGACCGGCTATTCAGGGACCTTTGATGAGCACGCTCCACACGCAGGGGCCAGTCCCGCTTAGCTCCCAAGCGTACGTCGAGAGGCCGTTCGAGGCCAAGGTGTACACACACCTCATTGCGGGCAATTGGGTTCTTTTGCTTGGGCCCCGGCAGCACGGCAAGACGACTGCGCTGCACCGCCTCAAACAGCGGTTTCTCGCCGATGGCCTTCCGTTTGCAATAGTGGATCTTCAGGCCTGTCCCCCGTGCACTGCGTACAACGATTTCCTCGCCTGGGTCGCAAGTAGACTGGCTCGCCAGTTCGAAACGACTACGCGGCTCGGCTCGCCGCTAAGGTACCCTGGCGAAGTAACGTCTTGGTTGGAGCTGGTGCTACCCGAGGGAAGCGGCCCTGTCTTTGCTGCGTTCGACGAAGCTGCCTCGATACTCAACGATGAGTGGAGGAACATTTTTTATGCCCAGCTCCGCTCGATCACAACCGACAGAGCAGACGCGGCGCCAGGGATGATAGCGAAACGCGTTGGTTTTGTCTTCTCCGGTACGTTTCGACCTGAAAGTATCGTGTATGAGTACAATTCACCGTTCAATGTATGTGAGCGCGTTGAGCCGGAGGATCTTTCCAGAGAGGACCTGGCGCGGCTTTGGCAATCAGCTACGACCGAACCTGTTGGCCAAGAGTTTTGCGACCAAGTATATGATCTCGCGCGTGGTCAACCATACCTATCTCAGCTCCTGTTGCGAGAAGTTCTGGAGTCTGATGCGGCCGACAGAGAGAGCCGGTTGCAAGATGCCGTTCAGCGTTTGCGGTCCGGCTCCGACCTTCATTTTGAGGGAGTCTTCAGTAAGGTAACTGCGGATCAGCGTCTGCTAGACATAGTCCGGCGCATCGTCCTTGATGGCTCGGTGCCCGTTCAACCGGCTGACGCCGACTACAGGTATCTTCAGGTTCTCGGAATCGCCAGGCGCGACGGTGACCGCCTATTGATCAGGAATCCGATTTATAGAGAGTTTGCAAAGGCCAGTTCACAGGTATTCCCAAATACAGCCGTAACAACAACAGCAGACATCGTGGGTCTCCCAGTTGGTTCTCTGTCCTTTATGAAAGATGACCGCCTCAGAGAGATAGCAGAAAGCCTTCACCGGGGAGCCACGCGTGCCCATAACATGGGAAGCTATCGGTTTTCGCTCATCGGCTTTGGAGTTGCTTTGGAAGCACTGCTTCTTGACGTGCTCCTTTCCGCGGTGCCGTCCAATCTGTCCTCCGCTTTGGCGAAAGCCGGTGGTCCAACCATCTTGGACGCACGCTACGAAAACCCGGTTGACGCAACCACCTGGCGGCTTGTCACCGTCATGCGTGTCGCTCGTGCAGGTATTGTCCCTGGCCAGTGGTTGGATCCGCCAGACGCCCTTCGCGAGCTTAGAAACCTAGTCCATCCAGCTGAAATGCTTAAAGCGTATCATGCCGAACCTGCCCTGGCCCCTGAGTCAAACATCGCGGCTGGTCTGTTCCACGCTTTTTATCGCGATGTCCAGGCAGCTCTCCCGTAAAAAAGAGCCGGATGCCTTCTCCAAATCCCCCCAAATAGCCAGTAACACAAAGAGAAGTCTCCATTTTCGGAGGCATGTCAACCCGCCATTGGCCAAGTGCGCTCATATGTTCTATACTGTGGCCGTGAACTCCGGATGAGCCAGGGAGACACCCCCATGCCACGCGGCGGACGGAGAACGGGTGCGGGTGCGCCCAAGGGCAACTGGAACAACCTCTCATCGGGGCGCCGCTCCAGGCGCCTTCAGGCTCTCATCCTCACCTTGAGAGATGACAAGCACTTCATGCTCGTCTATCGTTTGCTCATGGCCGCCGCTCGGAGGCAGCAACGCCGCCGCGCTGAGTCGCTGAAGTCTCTGATGGATCTCGCCTCGGCCCTGACGAGCGACACCACGAGCCAGGACCCTCCGCCGGCTGAAGGCCCGGCCCTTGCTGGCCTACCCAAAGACGAGGAGAGGCGTCAGCAGCTTTAGGAGGGCCTATGAAACCCAGGATCACCCTCATTACCCTAGGCGTTGATGACTTGGCGCGAGCGCTGGCGTTCTATCGGGACGGGCTGGGGCTGCCGACGGAGGGGATCATCGGCACGGAGTTCGAGCATGGGGCTGTGGCGTTCTTTGACTTGCAGGCTGGGCTGAAGCTGGCGCTCTGGCGCCGGGCTGACATCGCTTGGGATGCGAACATCGCAGAGAGCGCCCGCGGCGCCACGGAGCTGACGATCGGCCACAACGTCGGCAGTAGGGAGGAGGTTGATGCGGTTATGGAGCGGGCGAAGAGCGCGGGCGCGAGGATAGTGAAGCCCGCCGCGGAGACGTTTTGGGGAGGCTACGCGGGCTACTTTCAGGACCCGGATGACCATTTGTGGGAGGTGGTGTGGAACCCGCAACGGGAAGTGACGGACTAATTCGGAGGAGCTATTCGTCTTTTCAGACGACCAAGAATGAAATGATGCTCGGCCCTTCGACTCCGCATAGCTGCGGGATGCGAGATCCTTCGCCTGCGGCTCAGGATGACATTGATACGGTCTGGAAACATTCTGAGATCGCCACGGGTCGCGCTGGGCGACCCTCGCGAAGACAGATGGGGGTTCCGTGGCCTGTCTCCAGAGTCCCGGCGCTCCGTTGTCGTGAAGGGCTGGCTTGAGGCGTAGATCCTTCGCCTGCGGCTCAGGATGACATGAACAACCGGCTCAGGATGACATAACTAACCGGGTGGCCGGCGGCTAGGTGAAGTCCCATCGCCGTCGTTGAGCGGCCCGAGTCACGTCCATTGCGCTATGCCATACCGCCAGGACACCGGCTCTGTCTCCTGCGATCCGGTAGATAAGCCGATAGTTCTGAAAGATCACCTCCCGCAATGATTCATCTCCGAACTCGGGCACAATTCGACCGATACGCGGGAAATCTCGAACGTTCTCGACTGCCTCAACAATCTTCCGGACGAAGACAGCCGCATAGGCAGGTGAGTCATGCTCGATGTACTCACCGATCCGATCGAGATCGCGAATAGCGTCTAGCGTCCAGACGAGCTCAGCCAACGCCCGAGTCTCTCCTTGACTTCCTCGTGGCTGATGACTTCACCCTTGTCCATCTGATCGATGCCCTTCAAGACTCGCAGCTTGAAGTGCAGCTCGGCGAGTATCGTTTCCATCGATATCTCGTCAGGCATCTTCTGGATGAGTTCCAAAGCCTCTTGCTTGGCAGTCTTCATCTCGATTCTCCTACCCCACCATCTCGGGCGCGACGCGCTGGAGGAGGGGGCGCATCTCGAGGAGCGTCTCGCGGAGGGCCTCGACGGCTTCGTCCACTTCGCGCTCGGTCATCACGGTGTTGAGCGAGAGGCCGCCCGTGCCCCAGATGACGCCGTGGCGAAGGAGCCCGAAGCGGACCAGCCCGTTCAACTGCGCGTCCACGTTGCGGGCGATCTCGCCGTTCCAGACGTCCTTGTCGGTCATGTGGATGCCGGCGATGGAGGCGTCCCCGGAGACCTGGGCCTTGACGCCGAGCTCGGAGCACACGGACTTCAGGCCACCGATCAGGCGGGCGCCCAGCCCGTTCAGCCGCTCGTAGGCCTCCGGGGTCAGCAGTTCCAGGGCGGCGATGCCGGCGGCGCAGCCCAGCTTGTAGCCGGAGTAGGTGCCGCCCATAGGCACGGTCGGCCGCCGGTCGGGCTGGGCTTGGTTCTCGACGGGCAGCGAGCGGATGACCTCCATGATGTGATCGGACGCGCCCACTGCCGCGTTGGGCAGGCCGCCCCCCATCACCTTCCCCATCGCCACGATGTCGGCCGCCGGCCTGACGTTGTAGTACTCCTGGGCGCCACCCCTGGCCCAGCGGAAGCCGGTGATGACCTCGTCGAAGATGAGCAGCACGCCGTACTTCGTCGTGACGTCGCGCAGGAACTGGAGGAAGTCTTCGCGTGGGGCGATGTAGCCGGCTGTTCCTTGCACCGGCTCGATGAGGACGGCGGCAAGCTGGTCCTTGTGCTCGGCGATGAGGCGCTCCGTGCCCTCCTTGTCGTTGAAGTCGGCCATGAGATAGTCCTGCTCGACGCTCTCCGGGTAGCCGCGGAAGGTCGGTCCGGCGTGCACGGGGTCGTAGGTGCCGTGGTAGCCGCCGCTGAACCACATGACCTTGTCCTTGCCCGAGTAGGCGCGGGCGATGCGGACGGCGTACATGTCCGCCTCGGTGCCGGACATCGCGAAGGTGACCTTCTCGACGCCCGGCATGCGCTCGGCGAGCATCTCGGCCAGCCGATCTCGGTAGATGTGCGAGCCGCTGTAGGAGGTGCCGGTGCGCAGAGCGCCGATGATGGCCTGCTCGATGTAGGGATGGGCGTGGCCGTGGACCAGGGCTGTCGCATTGTTGCCGAAGTCGATCAGCTCGTTGCCGTCCACGTCCCTGAGGGTGAAGCCCTGCGCCGCCTCGATGTAGTAGGGATAGGGCGCGCCGCGGGCGAAGTCGCGGTAGGTGCGGGCGCTGAACCGCGTGCGCGGGTCCTCGAAGAGCTGCTTGGACTTGGGACGCTTCTCGGTGTACTCCTCCACCCAGGGCCTGCGGAACGCGTCAATGATCGCTTGTCGCTCTTCGGGGTCCATAGCCTTCTCCTCCTGTCGCAGGTCGGCCATTCGGATGGAGGTATTGTAGCAAGGGGAGGGGCAGTTGGGCAGTATTCTGGGTCAACTTTCGTCATCGAGAAATGAACCGTCCTGCAGGATAAATCCCGCAGCTACTCGAAGGGAAGGTGAGGGTTCAACTCTCGACCTTCGCCTGCTCCGAATCCCAGGAGATGGCCGCGATGATGATCAGGCTGACAAGGATGGCCCGTCGCCGCCCTGAAGGGTGGGGCTAAACCTCGTAGGCGTAGCTGTAGCTGGGGCTGACCACCCTGCCGCCATCGACTATGAGGTAATCGCGCTCGAGGGGGCGTCCGTCGAAGAAGCGCTCCAAGCAGTCGCGGACGCCGTCGGCGTAGCGCTTCTGCGCCTCGAGCGTGGTACCGGAGACGTGCGGCGTCATGCCGTGGTTTGGCATGGAGCGCCACGGATGATCGGCTGGTGCGGGTTGGGGGTACCAGACGTCGCCCGCATAGCCCGCGAGATGCCCCTGTCTGAGGACCTCGACGAGCGCCTCAGTATCGACGATGCGCCCTCGCGCGGTGTTCACGAGATAAGCGCCCCTCTTCATGCTGTTGAGGCGCTCGCGGTTGAACAGACGGTCGGTGCCCGGCGTAAGCGGCGTGTTGATGCTGATCACGTCGCAGCCCGGTATGAGGGCGTCAAGCGGCGAGTAGCGGGCGCCGAGGACCTGCTCCTCCGCCGTGGTGAGGCGGCGGTTGTCGTAGTAGTAGGTCTGGACGTCGAATGGCTTGAGGCGGGTCGCCACGCGCTGGCCGATGCGGCCCATGCCCACGATGCCGACGACTTTATCCTCCAGGTCGTGGGCCTTGGCGGCGATTGCGCCGATGTTCCAACCGCCCTCGACGACGTCCTTGTAGGCAGGCACGAAGTTGCGGACCAGGATCAGCATCTGCATGACGACATGCTCGGCGACGCTGACCACGTTGCTGCCGGTGATCTCGGCCACGGTGATGTTGTGCTCTGCCGCCGCAGCGAGGTCGAAGTGGTCGGAGCCGACGCCGGCGGTCAGCATGAGGCGCAGGTTGGGGGCACGTTCGATACGTTCGCGCATGATGTACGCCGGCCAGAAGGGGGTGATGATGAGGACGTCGGTGGTCGACAGGTGGCGGTCGAGCTCGGCGCCGGTGTCGCTCAGGGCGACGAGCTCATGGCCGCGCGCCTCGACCATGTCGCGCAGGCCGAGGACGTTCTCCGCGCAACCCAGGAGCTCCGGGGTCTCCCGTGCGGCTGGGCCGCCCGGGTAGAGGACCGCGACGATCTTCATGGTGACCTCCTCCTACATGAATAGGAACTGGATTGGGCGTTTCTCTCTCGACGGACGCAGTCCCCTGCTACCTCCAGGCGCCGGCAAGCGCCGTCAGCCTCCATGCATGGTGCATCGCCTGATCCCAATTGGTGGGCGCTCGCCGCAGCGCGGGAGGCAGACATCGTTGGCAAGCGGACGCCGGCTTACACGGGCGCCGTCACGTGCCGTCTGATCTCGGCGTCGTATCGGGTGCGCGACGCCGGTAATAGTCGGCGGCCCTTCTTAGCGCGCGGGCCGTCCGTTCCATCCCCAGCAGGCAGGGGATTCCTCCAGCGATGAACTCCCGTGCGATCGCCCCCAGGTCAGGGTTCTCGGTGTAGGAGCTGTCGGTGGCTAGAAGGACGAAAAGCGGTTTCGCGTCCTGTCCAACCACTGACTGGAGCGTCTCTATGCGCCTGGCTAGCGCGGCCGGATCACGCTGCATTGCAGCCGGCGCGATCTCCTGGACGATGAAATCGATGTTGGGGTCTCGCTGGAGGACTCCGAGCGTCCGAGCGAGCACATCTTCGCCTCGTACGCTGGGGCCTTCGAAGGGATTGGCGAAGCTTCCACCTCTCAAGTCGCTATAGGAGGCGATCTCGTCCATGGAGACCGGAGCCAGGGCGGGGACACGGAAATAGCGACCGAAGGCGTCGGCGATCTGGCCCGAATGGCCGCCCGAAACGGTGATCAAGGCGCCACTCTCTACCGGCTTGGGGAGGGACAGCAGGGCGCGGCCTGTGTCCAGAAGCTCGTCCATGCTATCAACTGTGATTGCGCCACACTGCCGCAGGATGGCGTCCCAAAGGGAGGTGGCGATCGGAATGCTTCCCGTGTGGGCGAGTCCAGCCCTCGCGCCGTCCTCGGTCTGCCCCACTTTCCAGACCAGGACCGGCTTGCGTCGGGCTGCCTCACGCAGCGTCTCGAAAAAGCGACGGCCGTCCCTGACGCCTTCCAAGTACATCGCTATCATCTGGGTCTCGTCGTCCTGACCGAGGTACTCGAGGATGTCAGTGCAGTCCACCACAGCACCATTGCCGAAGCTGACGCTCTTGCTGATGGCGATTCCGGCTGCCCGGGCAGCGTGGCTGAAAGCTATGGCCCCAGTACCACTTTGGGAGATGTACCCCAGGAATCCGCTGAACCCATAGTCCTGGGCCTGGTTTTGGCGGATGCCTACCTTGGGGTGGAAGATGCCCATGCAGTTCGGGCCGAGCACCTGGATGTTCCCTTCCTGAGCGATCTGCTTCACCGACTCTTCTAGCCGGATTCCTTCGTCCGTGTGGATCTCTGCGAACCCGGTGGCGAAAATGTGAACGCCGGTCACTCCCTTGGCCGCGCAGTCTTGCATCACATAGGGCACAACTGTGTTGGGCACCGTGATCGTCACATAGTCCACTGGCCCCGGTATGTCACGAACGCTTCGGAAGTTCTGATAGCCAAGCTCCTCGGCTCCAGGCCACTCCGACTCATCGGTGTTGACGTGGTACTTGGGTCCGGAGAAGTTGATGTGATTTCGCAGCCAGCTGTAGTTGTTGACCCTCTTAGCGCCGACCACGGCCACCGCCCGGGGATAGAACAAACGGTGGAGCTTGTGTGCTGGGTCTCCCATGCGTCCTCCTCAAGCTGCCGATCGGCCCTGATGCTGCATGACAACTGAACAGCGAAAGTCCGTCGTGGCGCGGGGAACCTCATCTTGACCCTCTGCCCTAAAGGGAGGTGCTCCGCCTCCGCCGGTGCCGAAATCGAGAGAACGGGGCAGACGCGAAGATAATCCGCCATGACCTGCCTGATGTCAATTGACGACGGACGAGGTGGCCTTCGAGACGGGTCGGGGAGCGAGGGGCAACAGCGCGAGGCGGCTGTAGATGGAACCCTGCGGTGTGAGCTTGCTCGCCATCAGGCTTATCGCCTCGACGCTAATGGGTGGCGTCTCCGTAAGCTCCGGCACCGGTGGCAGGGCGCTGGGGCCCCGCGGCGTGCGCACCCGTCCAAGGGTGATGTGCGGCGAGAACGAGTTGCTGTCCGAAGCGAAGCCAAGGCCGATGAGCGTCCTCTCAACGGCCCCGTACAACGCCCGCAGCGCCGACAGGTCTCCCTCCAGCCCGATCCACAGGACGCGCGGCGCTCCTCGTGGAGGAAAGGCGCCGGGCTGCTCCAAACGAAGCGCGAAGGCGGGCAGGGCTGCGACGGCTTCCTGAAGCGCGAGCTGCACCGCCTCCAGGCCGGGGCGCAGGACCTCGCCGAGGAACCACAGCGTCAGATGGAGGTTTTCGGCCGCCACCCAGCGCACGCCATCGTCCGGGGCGCGCCAGCGGGCCGTGAAGGCCGCCAGCGCCGCTCGGTGCTCTTTGGGCAACTCGATGGCGACGAAGGAGCGGACCGACTCAGTCGGGGCCACGGCCACTGACGCCCAGGAGGCGGGCAGCATTCGCGCCCAGAATACCGCCGATTGCCTCGGCGGACAGCGGCCGCGCTTGGAGTGCGCGGACGCTCGGACCCTGGCCGAGGAGCGGGAAGTCGCTGCCGAAGAGGATGCGCTCACTGCCGAAGGCCTGCGCCACCACCTCCACGACCTCCCAGCGGTACAGGAGGGACGACGCCGCGGTGTCCACATAGACGTTCGCGAGCGATCGTGCGACCTCCGGCATGAGCGCGTAGAAGGGGAGCCCGCCCCCCCAGTGAGCGAGGACAATGGTGGCTTGAGGGAATGCTTCAACGAAGCGTAGGAGCCGCTCAGGCGTCAGGGTCCCCTTGCCCGGGTACAAGTGTCCCACCGGCTCAGAGGCGTGGAGCAGCAGGGGCACGCGAAGGCTACCCGCCGCCTCGACCAGCGGGGCCACGAGCGCTCTGTCGTCCAGGTCGTAGCCCTGCTCCTCGGGACGCATCTCGCCGATGCCGCGAGCACCGCCGGCGACGCAGCGGTCGAGCTCGCGCGCTGCGCTCGGACCATCGGCGGGTTGGACCATGCAAAAGGGGATGATCCGCCCGGGATAGCGCCGCGCGGCGTCCAGGATGTAGTCGTTCGTGGAGGTGCAGAGGCCGGCATCGCGCCAGCCGAAGTTCAGCGCGACCGCCGCATCGACCCCGGACGAAACCAGGCTCGCGACCAGGTCCTCGGCTGTGGCCAAGCGCGCCTTCGGGTCGGCGTAGAGCGCGGCGAAGCCGGCGTCGCGCTCTGCATACGCCTCACGGCGCTCCACGATCTCCGGTGGGAACATGTGCGTATGGGCATCGATGATCACGACCCCATTGTAGCAGCCGCCCGGGAGCCTGCTTTGCCGCCGCTCTGAGGGAGGGTATGGCCAATCCATTTTCAAGCGTCATTAGAGTCTCCTTAGAAATGTGCAACACGCTCGGGTTGACGCCCGAGGCCGCGAGCCACTAGGATGAAGACATGGCCGTGCTAGACGGGGAGCTAGCGGTGCCCTGCACCCGCAATCCGCTACAGCGGGGTCGAACTCCCCCTTGAGAGCCAGCGCAGTCGGGACTGCCCATGGCCCGGGCGTTGAAGGCCAGGCCCTGCGCGGCAGAGCGCTTCCAACCCCGCCAGGTCCGGAAGGAAGCACCGGTACGAGGCTTCCTCTGGGTGCCGCAGGTATGCTGGGCCCGAGCTTGGCGTCGTGGGTAAGCCGATCAGCGGGGCGCGACGGGGGGTGCACGGCCTAATGTCGCACCAGCCCGATCCCATCGTCAGCTGGGCAGGACGATGAGCGTCCTGAGTCGCCTGGAGAGCCGCTGGACCGCCCCGAGGCTGCGGCTCCCCTCCATCCGGCGCTCGCCGCCGCAGCTCTGGCATCACGGGGCCTTCTTCGGTCTGCTCCTGCTCGCCCTCTCCTTCTCGCAGGCCCATATCGCGGGCGTACCGCCTCCGGCGCCATCGGGAGCGACTGCCTACGCCTCGGAGGCCCCATCAGTCAGTGCGCTCGTGTCGGACGTGAGCTACGCGACGGCTGAAACCGGGAGCGCGCGACGGCCCAGCGACCTGCTCATCGACGCCGATGGCCGCCGTGTCCGCTATCGCAGCCTGGCGCCGACCGCCCGGGCCGCCCTGGCCGAGGCGGGCATCCATCTCGGCTACGGCGATCTGATCGCGCTCGACGGGTCGGTCGCAGATGTGGACACCAGGCTGGCTCACAAGCCGGCCGTGTCGAGTCTGGCGTCTCTTGCTGAAGCTGTGTCAGCGCTGCCGGTCTGGGGTGGCCGCAAGCCGGATGTCAGGCTCGAGGTCCAGCGTCCAATGCTCGTGCAGCTCCACGACGGGCCGCTAACCGTCACCGTTCCGACAAGAGAGACACGAGTGACCGCGGTGCTGGCTGGAGCCGGCGCCCGTCTCTATCCCGAGGACCGCATTTCACCGCGCCTGGACGCGACCGTCGGGACCGGCGGGCATATCACCATCGAGCGCTCCAAGCCCGTCACCCTGCAGACCCGCGACGGCGTGCAGCGGCTGCGCACGCTTGTCCCTTCCGTTCGAGACCTCTTGGCGGAGAGAGGCGTCACGCTGGGGCCGCTGGACTTCGCCCTGCCAGACTTGGACGCGCTCATACGCTCCGATCTCGCCGTGCAAGTGGTCCGCGTTGCCCATCGCGTCTGGACGGAGGACGAAGTAGTGCCCATCGGCACACGCACCGAGCCGGATGCGGAGCTCGAGCTCGACCAGCGCCGGGAGGCGCTGGGGCAGGCGGGTCTCCTGCGGCACGCGATGCGTGCGTTCATCCACGATGGCGAGGAAGTGGCCCGCAAGAACGAAGGCACCGAAACGGTGGTCGAGAAGAGGGACCACGTTGTCACATACGGGACCAAAGTCGTCTGGCGCACGGTGGACACGCCCGACGGGCCAAAGCAGTACTGGCGCAAGTTTCGGGTTTTGGCCACATCGTACAACGCGAGCCACGGCGGCAAGCCCCGCTCCTCCCCCGGCTACGGCATCACTGCCACCGGCATGGTGGCTGGCAAAGGTGTGGTTGCCGTGGACCCGAGGGTGATCCCTCTGTACACGAACCTCTACGTTCCCGGCTACGGCGTCGCAGTGGCGGGCGACACGGGCGGCGCGGTCAAGGGCCGCATCGTCGACCTCGGCTTCCCCGAGGACGTGACCGACGGCTGGAGCACCCGCTACCTGGACGTGTACCTGCTGGAGCCGGTGCCCGCTTGGTTCCCGCTGCTGCTCCCCTGACGCAACGCCGGCGGGATCTGGCCGAACGGACCCGATCGCTCCTCGCCCGTTTCCGGCCGGCGGTCCGGACGGAGTGGGGCCAGCACTTCCTCATCGACGAGGGCGTGCTGGAGACCATCCTTGCTACCGCTGCGCTCACTGATAAGGACGTTGTCATCGAGGTGGGCCCCGGCCTCGGCACCCTTACGGAAGCTTTGCTGCAGCGTGCCGGGCATGTCGTCGCCATCGAGCGCGACCGCGCCTACGTGCGGCTCCTGCGCCAGACCCTCGGCCAGGACCGGCGGCTCACGCTCGTCGAAGGGGACGTGCTGGAGTCGACGCCCTCGGCGCTGCTCGCTGCCGCTGGGCTGGGCGACGTCCCGTATCAGGTCGTGGCGAACCTCCCCTACGGCATCACTGCGCCCACCCTGCGCCGCTTCCTGGAGGCGGGGCACAAGCCGACGCGGCTTATTGTGATGCTGCAGCGGGAGGTGGCGCTTGCGATCACCGCGCCTCCGGGACAGTGGAGCCTGCTCACCGTGAGCGTGCGTTTCTACGCCGATCCGGTCCTCGTCCAGGTCGTGCCGCCGAGCGCCTTTCTGCCGCCGCCGGCGGTCCATTCGGCCATCGTTGCGATCACGGTGCGACCCGGGCCGCCGCCGATGGACCCAGCGCCTTTCTTCACGACCGTGCGCGCCGGCTTCGCCGCGCCGCGGCAGCAGCTCCGCAACTCCCTGGCGCGCGGGCTCGGCATCGCGCCGGGCGAGGCGGGCGCTCTCTTGGAGCTTGCGGGGATCGACCCCAAGCGACGCGCCGAGACCTTGAGCATCGACGAATGGGTAGCGTTAGCACGCGCAGTCACCGAACGCGGCGCGTAGAGGCGGCCACGTTTGGCCACCCAACGGAGCATTAGCGATGCTCTCGCTGCGCGCGCACGCCAAACTCACACTCTCGGTTGAGGTCCTCGGCCGACGCGCCGACGGCTATCATGAGGTCGTCGCTGTCCTGCAATCGGTGAGCCTAGCTGACACCCTCACGGCCTCTCCGGCCGCTGCCGTCCACGTCCGCTGCGATACGCCGGGCCTTTCGGGTCCGGCCAACCTGGCCTGGCAGGCGGCGGATCTTCTCCGGCGCGAGGCCGACCTCGGCTTTGGCGCCCTACTCACCATAGAAAAGGCGATCCCGATAGCAGCGGGGCTCGGCGGCGGCAGCGCCGACGCGGCGGGGGCGCTGGCCCTGCTTAACCGCTTCTGGGAGCTCGACCGGCCGAGCGAACGCCTCCAGTCGCTCGCAGCGCGACTGGGGTCCGACGTGCCCTTCGCTCTGCGCGGCGGCACCGCCCTGGCCACCGGCACCGGCAATGAGGTCGAGTCGCTGTCGCCTCTCGAGGAGACGTGGTTCGTCCTTCTAACGCCGCCGTGGCAGCTTCCCGAAAAGACGGCGCGCCTCTATGCCCTGCTGCAACGCTCGCAGTACAGCGATGGGGCGCGCACACACGCCTTGGCCTCCTCGCTTGCGCGAGGAGAGCCTCTTCGCCCTGAGCTGGTTGGCAACGCCTTCGATGCGGTCGCGGAGGAGGCTTTCCCAGGGATCGAAGGCCACCGCGCGCTGCTGCGCGGCCTGAGTGGACAGGTCGTGCATCTTGCCGGCGCCGGTCCCACGATGTTCGTCGTGGCGCCCACCTGCGATGTCGCCGAAGCCTGGGCCGGCTCGCTAGCAGCCCAGGGGCACGAGGCCTACGCCGTGTCCACTGTGGACCGGGGTCTCGTCTTCTTCCCGTAACGTGCGGTACCTGGTGGCAGGCTTCATCGCTGGCTACGCCATGTCCCTGGCCTTCATGATGGTGGCCTCCTGGTCGTTGGTCCGGCACCGCGCAGCCGTTGCCGAGGTCATGGGCCGCCTGGCGTCCGGCACGTCCATAGCGCGCCTAGCTGGTCTTTTCGCCCTCCTCCCGTTTCTCGGCTGGGGAACCCTCGGACTGCTCCTCGGAATCCTTTACAGCGGCATCGAACGAGCGGCGCCCGGCCGTGGCCTGGCCAGCCCCAACCTGCCCTACACGCTCCTGGTACTGCTGATCATCGCCGGCTTCCTCTGGGTGCTCGTGCCCTTCCGACGCCTCTGGCCGGAGATCGCCTCCCTCTTCGTTGCCTTTGCAGCCATCTTCGGCTGGCTCCTGCCCTGGCTGGCGGCCTAGCTGTCGAACGCGACTTCCACCATCCCGCCGCATGCCCTAGACTGCCTGCGAACGATGCCCGCTCAGCCCTGGGTCGCACTCGCCCTGATCACCACTGGCGCGCCGGAAGACGCGCCGCTCGAGGTGGCCGCCGTGCGTTTCCGAAGCCTAGAGCCGGAGGACACATTCGAGCGCCTGGTACGCCCGCCGTTCGATCTGCCTCATCTCACGCAGCGGCGCACGGGGCTCGGACCTGGCGACGTGGCGGACGCGCCGACCCTCGCCGAGATCCACCACGACCTCGTGGACTTCCTCGGGAACGACCCTATCGTCGGCGAACGGCCGGAGACCGTATTGGAGCGGCTGGCGATAGGACATCTTCTCCTTGCGCCCCGCTGTGACTTGACGGCGCTAGCCGTGCTACTGCTGCCCTCCCTCGTGGACTCGCGCCTCGCCGCTATCGCTCGTTCTCTCGGTCTGGCATCGCCCGCCGTCGATCGGGCGATGCCCCTCGCACGCCTCACCCAGGCCGCCTTCCTTGCGCTTTGGGAGCGAGCCGCGTCCCTGCCTGCCGCTCTTCAGGGCGAGCTCGCGCGGTTGGCGGCGAGGGCGGAGCATCCCGCTCGCTGGTTCTTTCAGCGCCTCTCCGAGGAGCACCGGCGTACGCTGGACCAGAGCTCGGCATCCACCCGTGGCGACCTTTGGGGTATCGAAGAGAGTCGCTCTTCCTCCTTGGGCTCGCCGCCGCCCGGGCCGCGCTCCCTTGATATTGAGGCCCTGGCCGGCTTGCTCGGTCCCATGGGCCCATTGGCGCGACGCTTCCCTGCCTACGAGGAGCGCCCGCAGCAGTCGGCAATGCTTCGAGCAGTCGCCGGCACCTTCAACGAGGGTGGGCAGTTGCTCGTCGAGGCGGGAACGGGCACGGGCAAATCGCTGGCCTATTTGTTGCCGGCTGTCGCCTTCGCCGCGCTGAACAAGACGCCGGTGGTCGTCTCCACCAATACCCTCAACCTCCAGGAACAGCTCGCCAGGAAAGACCTGCCCGACCTGCTTGCCGCCCTGGCGGATGACGACACGCCTATAGCTGGACCGCGCGGCCCGACATCGACTGAGCTCCTCGCCAATCTGCGCCTCACTACTCTCAAGGGTCGTGCGAACTACGCCTGCGGCAGGCGCGTCATCCAGTGGCGCAGCCAAGACCTGGCCCGCGACGAAGCGGCCTTCCTGCTCCGACTCCTGTGCTGGCTCCCGAGCTCGCCGGAGGGCGACCGCGCGGAGCTCCGGCTCACGGCAGGCGAGGAGGCCCTGTGGGGAAAGGCCAATGCGGCGCAAGGCGCCTGCGATGCCGGCCAGTGCCAAACGCTCCAGCGGGACCTCTGTTTCGTGCAACGGGCGAGGCGTCGCGCCGAGGGAGCCCACGTCGTCATAACCAACCACGCGCTGCTCCTCTCGGACCTTGCTACGGAAAACCGCATCCTGCCTGACTACGACTACCTCGTCCTGGACGAGGCCCATCATCTGGAGGAGGTCGCCACCCGTCATCTGGGTTTCACGCTCTCTCAACGAGCGCTGCTCGAGTACCTCGAGCGCCTCAGCGACCTCGTGCGCGATGGCCGCCGGCTGTTGCCCGCCTTCCAGTCACCGCTTGCCGCAGCCCCGCTCGGCGGCGCGTTTGTGCAGGAGCTGGCCGGTGGCTTTGCGGATGCGGCAGCGCAGCTGGATGTTGTCCGTGAGGCAGGCCGTGTCTGCTTTGTCGCCCTCGGGCGCCTGGCGCGGGAGCATGCCCCCGATTCAGGGGACTATGATCGTCGCCTGCGCCTGACGCACGGCGTCCGTGCGCAGCCGCTCTGGGAGGAGGCGGAGGCGGCCTGGCTCCCCCTTGGCCAGGGTCTGCGCCGGATCGTGGAGCGCCTGGACCGAGCAG
>Ga0209751_10000895_pt1 | contig 31381 bp, 21 predicted proteins | sample RifCSP13_1_FD_184019 | JGI IMG/M metagenome (GOLD analysis project Ga0209751, IMG submission 184019) | Soil microbial communities from Rifle, Colorado - Rifle CSP2_sed 13_1 (SPAdes) (version 2) | ecosystem: Environmental > Terrestrial > Deep subsurface > Rock core/Sediment | place: Rifle...
ACCGTCAAGTAGTAGCTCGCTCTGATCTCTGACGCTCCCATTTCGCTTCCGCAGAGCAGTTGTAAGCTTAAGCAAAGGGCTGCTCATCACTCCCTTTACAGCGGGTATTAAAGCGAGCGTTCGCGCATGTAACGTCTTTTCCACATCTTCCCTCGAGCGCACGCTGTCATCCATGTGGTCAGTTAAGACCGCGAGCCCGATGCTAAAGGCAAGCGACAAAGCGAACACGACACCCGTGTACAACAGACGGCTCGGGCCGATGGGTACCTGGGGTACTATTGCGTAATCGTTGACTCGAATATTATTGGTCATTCCCGCCAACAGGCCATCAACTTCTTGGCGCCGCTGTAACACCCCGTCTAGCAGGTTTTTGTTTGTGTCGACTTCTTGCTGCATGATTCGGTAGTAGATTGCGGCCTCATTCTGCTTCACCGTATCGTCACGTTGTCGATTAAAGGCGGTGCGAAGTGCCTCTTCGCGAGCTAGCGCTTCTCGATATTTGGTTTCCCGGTTGGTGACGGTTATGGTGGTGGCGCGCTCGCGTGTTTTCCTTAACTGCTTCTCCACCTCGGCAATCTGTTGATCCAATTCCTTGACTTCCGGCCACTCCTCAGTAGCCTCCACAAGCACCTGAGCACGGCGTTGGCTCAGTTCAGCCAAACGATTCGCAATGGCCACCGTCTCAACCGCGGTGGCTTCTGCGAGCGCGTCGGCAGCGCCCGGCGCAAGAGCTGCCCTGTAGGCGGCTTCGGCCAGCTTACGGTCATTCTCTGCGTCCAGCAGTTGGCGGTTCAGACCAGCCAAGCGTTCGACCACTGTGTTCTGACTCGGATCGAGAGAGAGGATTTCGTGGTCTTTTGCGTAATTGAAGAGTCGCTCTTCAGCGCTTCGGATTTGAGCTTGCAGTTCAGTAATGCGCCTTTGCAAGATATCTCCGGTTGTTGTGTTCTGTTCGGTTTTCTTTTCCAGGTTTGACGAAACGAAGGTATCGGCGATCGTGTTCACAACCTTGGCGGCGATCTGTCGGTCGCGGTGGCTGAAGCCTATGTTGATTAGGCGAGTCTCCTTGATCGGTAGCCGGGTCTCTTTGACAGGCTCCACTGTGAGCGAGGACTGGATGGCCTGTACATATGGCTCGAGTCGCGTGACCTCGGCGAGCTCTTCGGGTGTCATACCTCCCTTTCCAGTTGCTTCTTGAGAGAAGTCATACTGGGCCGGATTCTTTGGGCTGTCTTTTAGACCCAGCTTAGTAAGCACGCTGGTAAGAAGTAAATTCATCTGACTTGGAGGAGGCGCGGCGAAAGCCGGATTATGCTCGATATCGAGAGTTTTGATGACACGACGAAGGAGCGAGGGGCTCGTCAGGAGTTGAAGTTGTGTGTTGAAGTAGGCTGGGTCGTTGACAGGATTCACTATGAATGAACTGGTCTTATTGCTTCTCAGTTGAGGATCACCGCTTTCCAGGTCCACTTGCACCTGAGCCTCTGTTTCGTACAGGTCTGGCCTCAACGCTAAGAAAACGCCCACAGCCGCGGTAATTAAGAAAGTAAGTCCGATGACCAGCACGGGATGGTTGCGCACCGAGCGCCAAAGGTCTCGCAAATGCGGACCGTCTGCGAGATAGGGCTCGGCGGCCGAGCTGGCAAGAAAGTCCTCAAAATGATCTTCTAAGTCGACTACTCTCTTCTCAATTGGACCCACTAAACTGTTCATTCGATCCCCCTGATCGGCAATCTGTCGGCCCTGATTAAACATTGAGACAACTGCCTCAAACTACACGTTCGGGAGTAACAAGAAACTGGGATTGAAACTTCACGGAATTACTCGCACCGGAAGCCGTGAGGCTGCTGGACCGATGGCCCCAGTCAAGGTCCGCAAGAATCTCCTACCCCCAGATATGGGGACGTCCACAATGTCGTTTGCCTGAAGCGTAACATCTTCAGCTCTATGGCTGGTGATTGCCTTGAGGTCAACAAAGATCTCTTTCTTGCCAGCGGACGTCTGCCGGACGATGCGTACACGGTCCTGCTTTGTGTCCGGCATCGTGCCGCCGGCCATCGCAATGGCCTGTGTGAGCGTGGTAGTCTCTTTTAGGGGGATCGTGATTGGCCGCACCACGTTGCCGACGACATAAGCGCGCTCTGCTTCGGGTAGAGTGATAATGTCACCAGGTTTGACGTACGGGTTGGCTCGGGCATCGCCAGCGAGCGTGTCCTGCAGAACATAAGCCTCAAAACCCACTCCATTTTCCACTGAAACGTCCGCAGCGGATTCACATTGCGCCACACCTGATGAGTGGACTACTTGCACGTACTTTCCCCCTCGCTCGGATGGGCCACCCGCAAAAGTCAAAAGTTCCAGAAGTCGCACTGGGCGCCGAAGTTGAAAACGTCCTGGTGCGTTGACCGCGCCAATCACAGCTACCGGCTGTGACTGATACTCCTTGACGAAAACATCGACCTGAGGGTGCCGCAGATATCTTGAATATCGCGCGGTGATTTCACTGGCTAGTTCAGCTCCCGTGAGACATGAGGCCTGCATCTCATCCTTGATCAAAGGCATCCGGATCATACCCCTGTCATCAATGCGGACCGCGTCACGCGAAAGCTGCGGCCGATCGAACACTCGTATTTCGAGAACGTCTCCCGGACCAAGCCGATACGCCTGATCTGCTTGCAACGAGGAAGCGGCATCATCAGAAGTTTGCTGCGTCACAGGCGTTTGCGACACTGCCCTATCCGGTGGGTGCTGTGCTGCCGCGTCTTGCCCCAAGGCTGCAAACAGCGCCAACCACATGCAAGCGATAACAGATCTTGGCGCCCTCAAGAGACTCAACACAGAAATCTTTCCTTCCATGGCTCGTTACTCCCCATCGTTGCCTGACCTTGCCTTAACCGACCTCCGTCCTTTTCTTCTGAACAGTCCCATGCGGCGCGACCACAAGGCCTCTCCCAAGTGGTTAGGATTGGCGAGGTTGAGCACTGTGTGGCTAAACAAAACCAGCAGTTGTTCATGCTCGCGCACGAACCTCCCCGTAAGGGGCTGATCATGCAACTTAACGACGACACCTTCCCGGAACCACTGCCAGAACTGAGTCTGCGTGGTCCAAAACTGCTTGCGGTCGCGGCAAATCACCAGCGCCGTTTTCTTCTTCTTCTTCTTTTCTTTCTTCGCACTCATATCTTTTCACTGGCCTTGAACACACTTCTGTCCTTGCGTGGTCCTTCGGTTGTTGTATTAGGGCGATCCGAAGTGAGCCACACAGAAAACCCTTGCGGGAAGCCTCTGTTTGGGCAGTGTCAGGTTGTCAATTCCGGTAGCGCGCGCATCGTTACTCCCGGATACGGGGAAAGGCCTGCGCTCCCAGGGCGCTATTAGATCAATAAGCGCGATATCAACTCGGCTCGACGTCTCACGCCGAACTTGATGAAAATGTGCCGCAGATGAAACTTCACGGTCTTGTCACTGATGGATAACTTTTCACCGATTTCTGCATTGGTAAGTCCTTTGGCGCAGCACAAGGCCACCTGGGCTTGGCGACGGCTGAGATTGTGGCGCCCAAGGACGCGCTCAACTACTTGGCCGAAGGCCTCGCTTGTTTCATGCGCTTGAACCTCTTTCGGGTAAGGCTCAAGGCCGGCAGCTTGGCGGCGAGTGAAAATCTCGTGAGGGCTGAAAACGAAATAGACGATCTGCTGTTGTGGTTGCAGGTGGCCTTCACCGGCCACGTTATAGCGTTCAATGCTAAGTTTCTTAAGGAGACCAGCACGGCCGCGCCTGATCGCGCTAAGGCTGTTCAATCCTGTAAGCATCATCAAAGTCCTAGCGCTAAAGGCGCCGACGCGGGTCCGAGTGACAGTGACCTCGCTGAGCATGGCCCGGTACAACTGATGCTCAAGAGGCGTGTGGCTAAGCGCCAGTAGCGCCATCGCTTGCTCAGCTTTCGAAGGTTCATCACGCCAGCCAAAAGGTCGGCTCGCAATTTGATTTGCGCCGAAGTGTTGTTCATACAGCTGCGTGATTCTCATAGGCTTAACTCGACGCGGAGGGCGGTTAAGTGGAACCCCGATTTGCGGAAGTCTTAGTCGCTGAATCGGTGTCGCGTACGATCGGCAATAGAGACGGAAAGCCTGGCCGTCTGTAGGGGCGGCTCCGTGGCCGCCCCAGTGTTAGCAGGGACAGTTGTCGCTGAATGCTTTTCCGGCTGAGTCGCCCAGATTGGCGCACTGTTCAACCACCCTCCTCTTCATCCACTTCCTTTTGGATTTCCCAGAAGGTCCGTTCGTACTGCGCAACCGATCTACCAAGCGTTTCTAACAGCGCTTTCGCATAACTCGGGTTGGTTATGATCCGCGTATGCAGATGAGGCATTTCACTCCCGGTGTAGAACTGACCAAAGTCGAATACGAATTCCAAGGCGTTATGCCCAACTTTGAAGTAGTTGGCGTAACGGCCCTCAAGCCGGCCCCGATTGGGGAGATCATCCCGCTCTTTGTTCATTACCGGTCTCGGAGCAAATATCACCAACCTAACCTGCACGGGAAAGACAAGCATCCGTGCCGAAGTCAAGGACCCGGCAAAGGGGCCATTCGAGGCCACCGTGCAAGGGACAGACCACGTTCTCTTCTCTTATTACTTTTTTCCGTAAGGTGCTGAACGTAAACCGCTTTCCCAGGTTTACCTGGTAAGCGGCTTTCCCAACGTCAAGTGAGCTTGTCACATCGGCGGGTTACACAATTCGGGCTGGATGGGAGGGTTTGACGAAAGACAGAGAGGATCGGAATGATTCGTTAAAAAACCTTGATCTTCAACATTTCAAAAAGGTTGCAATTAGATTGGCGAGTTGTTGCGCTAAGGTTGCGATTTCAATGCGGCGAGACTTATTAGCTGATCCCTGTAACATTTGTGTGTAACAGGACCCAAGGCTCCAGTTACACTCGTGGTTTCAGCCACGTTGCGACGGGAGCGTTAAACCGGATTTATTGTCAGCTCTTGTCAGGTGGTACTTTGCGATCTTTCGATATATCGTCATCCGTGACCAATGTAGCCTCTTAGCGGCCCTGCTCTTATTCCAATTAGTGGAGTAGAGCGCGGCCAGTAGACGCTCCTGTTCGGTGAGCGGGGTATCTTGAATACTGTCACACCACAGCCGGAACTTTTCGGGAAGGTCCGTAAGCTGAATTCTTCGCGAGGGGCAACTCAAGAAAGTTGCCTCCAAAAGATTTTTCAACTCACGCACATTTCCAGGCCAGTCGTGGCGTAATAAATACTGCAGAGCTTGATCGTCAATGCCTTCAATCTGCTGACCAAATTGACGGTTGAATCGCCCAATGAAATGAGCCAGTAACTGGGGAATGTCCTCCTTCCGGCTCCTTAGTGGCGGGAGGACAATCCTGGCCACGTTGAGCCGAAAAAAGAGATCCTTTCTAAACTTACCCTGATCAGTTAGTTGCTCGAGATCCTGGTTCGTAGCTGCAACAACTCTTATGTTCGCGTGGGTGCTCGATTTCCCTCCTAATCGATAGACCTCCCTGCTTTCCAGGGTCCTTAGAATTTTTGATTGGGCATGAGAGCTCATGTCACCGATTTCATCAAAAAAGACCGTCCCCGCTTCAGCTAGCTTTAACTTTCCCTCCTGTGGGGAATGCGCACCCGTGAAGGCTCCTTTCTCGTGGCCGAAGAGCTCGCTTTCCAGCAGGCCGTCCGGAATGGCAGCACAGTTTATGCACACCATAGGTCTTTGACGCCTTGGACTGTTGTTATGGATCAGTTGGGCCACCAACTCCTTTCCGGTCCCAGTCTCTCCCGTGATGAGTACGGAGCTGTCGGTCGGTGCCACTTTCAGGATGTACGCCTTAATTTCATTGAGCAGCGGATTATCACCAATCATCACTTCGCCTCCGATGAGTGGTGAAGGAATTGACTTAGACGTTGCCATTTCCTCAGGGGGAAAGGAAGAGAGGCATCGAGTGAGTGCTGTGTCTAGCTTTTCAAGAGAGAACGGCTGCTTGAAGTAATCGTCGACACCTAATTTCAACGCGGCGATGGCCAGCTCTTCAGAGCTGTTCGCCGTGATCATGATTAGAGGGATTTGTCGGTCAAAGTGACGTATTTGCTGTGCAACACTCAGTACATCTCTGGCGTCACTTAGGGAAGTTCCCAGGATTATCAGGTCAAGACGGTCTTCTCGGAGGGTATTGAGGGCAAAGTTATGGTTGGTCGAATCAATAACCGCGTATCCTGAGTCGAGCAGCCGCGTCTTTAATCTCTGACGCAGACTGTCATCTTCAGTTGAAATAAGAATCTTTGATTCCTTCATGGTCCGCAAGCCTGTCCTACGACAAAAACGCGCCGGTATCCGAAGGGACTTCACTCTTTACCGCAATCATTTTCAGGAAACTAACGCTCGCAGAAGTCCGCCCATCCAGCGGGTCCGGCTTCATGCAACCGCAATTTCCACAAGGAGATGCCCTCTGGCAGTTCGATTCGGTACTTCGCTGGGGAGACGGTTATGTGCTCAATGAGAAGCCTAAGTTGCGAGGCAGCATTGAATGCGAGGAAAAGCGACCCATAGCACAAGATTTAACAAGTTTAAGCTTGAACAACTCAAGCCTTGTGCACTATGATGCAAACCATAGGGGCGCCTCCTCTGCACGCAGAGGCTGAGCGTCATCTCGGGCTTCGTCCTTATCTTGCTTGTTGCTACTTGCGGGTGGGGACGAAGCTTTCCTTACACAACCAACCAAGTAATCATTAGTAAATTAAAAACCGTGGCTTAATCCTCGGCACGCCTGCCAAAGAAAGTCTTGTTTTTTACTGGAGATGTGAATCATACGGCGCCCACACGCTCTATCACATTGATGATTTGCGCTGGGCGTCCTCGAACGAAGGGCTGGTACACCTCTCCGCACAAGGCGCAACCTAGCGTCTTTAAGGAACTGGCTCAATAATGCGAGGCACGCGAAGCATATATTCACTGCGCACAGAATGTCAACAAGAATATGGCCCCGGGTGACCTCAAGCAGCTTGTGTCAAAATGCGGAGGTTTCTATAATGCGGTTGTAGCGCCTTATACCGATGCACATTGAACTCTCACTAGTCCTCTGAATCCATGGCTCCGCACAGCCGTGTCCAGTAGTACTAATGGTCGTTGCTCGTAAGGTTTTCGCAACCTGGTCAGACGGGTGAGGAGCAGCAAACGGCACGGAGGTCAGCAAGGGGAGCGGTGGCGACCGCGTTGCACACCCCAGCATAGTCGTTGGGTCACGGTCACCCGCTTGCTATCGAGAGTGTGTGAAAACTCATGATGGTGCTACCGGAGCGTGTGCCCGTCTCATTCTCACCGTGGGTTTAGCCCGGTGAAAGTGAGATTGAAGAATCTCGAACCGTTTTAACTGTTTCCTCTTCGTGGCAAGATGCGCTCGATTGAAAACCGTTAAAACGGTTCCAAATCTGCCTGATGACTCTTCTTCACCGGGCTAAAGCCCACGGTGAGAATGAGAAGATTCTAGTAGAACGGTTGGTGGCGGTTTCACAGCTATCAGCCATCTCATCAACCTGAATCACCTCAAAAAGACCCGACAACGATTGATCAGCTAAGATGTATTCTGCGTAGCTGTCGAAGCTCGCGACGCCTATTACACGCAGTTGCTTTTTTTGGAGTGTTTGCCGCATTGCCTCCGACACTTGAGGGTTTGCGTAAGTGCCTAACAGTTGATGCAGGTCATCAACAAAAAGAATTGCGGATCCTTGCGTGGCCGTGGCCTCTGCCAGGACAGCCTGCAGTCGCGCGGCGAATTGCGCTGGCGATCGGGCGCCGCGGAACAGCCTTTTCAGGTTCAACGCAAAAATCTGCTTGTCACGCAGGTTTTCGGGAACTCTGCCCGTAGCAATATTTTGTGCCACACCGCTCGCGATGGCGGCTGAGTCGAGGCTTACCAAGTCTCCTATTACCAGCGGATTAATCGTGGTCTCGACAGACAGAGTGCTCAAAATGCTACCGATCTCGCCATGATGCCCCAGAACCGGATTCAGCTTTCCCAGCCGCGCCAATTTTGTGAGATCTATCGTATAGCGAGCGAGATACTGGTTACGCGCTTTTGCCGGCGTCACCTTGGGAGCTGGCGCAGTTCTCGACCGGCGACGAGCGGCTACACCAGCCGGGGCGCAAATACAGTAGGCAACCAGCACCGCTGCGGTCATGGGCGCGAGTTTGGATCGCTCCGTCTTCGTCATTCTGTAGTCTCCAGACTTACGTGAGGTCGGACTAACAGTTGACCCCACCCGCTATCGCTGATTTGCCCCAATTCCCTTACAAGTAATGGCCTCGAGCCGAATCGAGCGCTAGAGACGCAAGCGAGTGATGTGCCGCGTGAGGAGGGCGGGGCGGATGAACCTGTGTTCTCAATGAAAAGCGGCTGGAGAAGCGCTTTTCGCCGCGATGCCAGGCGGGACCTGCCGTTCAATTTGAATGCCGTTCCAATCGTTTTGAATTAGAATTTGGGACACAACGGCCAGACGAAAAGTGACGAATTTGCTGGAGGCAAGGACATGGACGGTTGGTGGATCGACTACCCAAGAGTAATGGGAAGTCCCAATCCCAGTACTGCTGATTTGGAAGAGCTTCGGCGCCAGGGATTCGAGATAGTTGTCTCGCTACTGCGGGAAGAGGATCAGCAGCCCAACTATGACCTGGCTAAAGCCAAGGCGATAGGCCTTATCAGATTCAGTATTCCCGTCAAAGACTTCCATGCGCCGAAGGTGGATCAGCTCATCGAATTTGCAGAACTAGTCAACGGACTTGCTGGATCCACCAGAATTCTTATTCATTGTCAGGGCGGTATGGGCCGCACAGGAACCTTCGCTGCCGCCTACTGGATCGCCAGGGGCAGTCCTGTCGAAGAGGCAATCGCGCGAATCAGGAGAGCTAGAGTGCATGCGATCGAAACTCCGGAACAGGAAGCAGTATTGAAGGAGTTTGCTGAAAAATGGAGAACGGGGGAATAGGGGAACGGGGGAACAGGGGAACGGGGGTATAAGGGAACGGGGGAATAGGGGAACGGGGGAACGGGAAAATAAACTTCTAAGGAGATTGAGATGGCTAATTTTCGAATTCTTCTGGTGCTCTTTGCGGCATTCACTTTTAGCTCCTTGGCTCAGGCACAGGCCACTCGCACCTGGGTCTCCGGCGTCGGCGATGATGTAAACCCCTGCAGTCGCACCGCACCCTGCAAGACGTTTGCTGGAGCCATCTCAAAAACGGCCAAAGATGGCGAGATAGATGCACTGGATCCTGGGGGCTTTGGCGCAGTAACAATCACCAGGTCGATGACCCTCGACGGCACCGGGACTATGGCCTCGATTCTGGCTTCAGGTACCAATGGGATCATCATAAACATCACCGACCCGGTAGATGGCTCCAAGACTGTGCGGCTCCGTGGATTGTCTATCAATGGGGCTGGTACTGGAATGGTGGGAATCAAAGTGCTCGCTGCTAATCGAGTCATCATTGAAGACATGATCATTGATGGCTTTACCCGAAACGGAATCAGCTTTGAAGCGAGTTCACCGGTGCAGGCAATTGTCATGAATAGTCGCGTTAGCAATAACGCCGGTAACGGTATCAACGCGGCTGGAGGTGCTCAAGTGGTCTTACAAAACACGACGCTGGTCCAGAATGGTACCGGAGTGTTCGCCGAAAAATCGGAAGTGACGACTGTCGATTGCGAAGTGGTCCTGAACAATACCGGCTTTCAGGCAGCAGCGGGTGCGACGATCAGGATATCAGGAGTGACGGTAACAAATAATAACCTCGCTCTGGCGATTGCCGCGGGAGGAAGCATTGTTTCGTTGAAGAACAACCTAATTCACGGCAACAAGAAGGATGGGGAGGCACCCACACCGATCGTGATGCGATAAAACCGTCTTAGAAGAGGGCTTGAGCAGGAAATCTCTCAGGTAGGGAAGGGGGCAAGGCAGGCTTCGGGATAGGAAAGAGGCCAGTTTCAGTCTGCCGCCGCCCCCCGCTTCAACTTTGAGTGTCATTCAACATTGAATCATTCACTCAACCTTTGGCCTTCTTTTGCCTTAGAAGCTGCTGCTTCATTGCTGTTGATAGCTTCTCTGAATCTTCTGGCCACCACCAATCATGATCGACAGCAAGCGGCTCATTACCCTGGGAATAGAAGGAACGGTAGCTGGACCAATGATAATCTTTAGCAGATTTTACTAACCTAGCCTTCACCGGGTTTGCATGGATGTAATTGATCTTTTGCCAGATCATCCATGCGCTCCATAAGCCCATCCCTTTAAAGCTCTCTTGCCAGACCTGATGTCCTTCATCCGTTTCAGCAAACCTGAAGTGGCTTTTTGTCTGCACAATTGCCTTCGCTGCCCGGCTTTTTAGATCGCGCATAAATTCCTTGATTCGACCATCGCGCGGGTTAGAGATCAGATGGAAATGATCGGGCATCAACACGTAAGCAATCAATTTACTGGGCCACTCTTCATTGAGTGTCTTGAGCGCTTCAATGAAGGCTTTGCAACAGAGATCATCAGTGAAGACTGGCAGCCGGTTGAGGAAATTGGCGGTAATATAATGGAGAGCGCCGGCCAGATTGACGTTGGACCACTTGCGAGCCATGTGAGGAAGCTCCTTTCTGAGTGGCTGAGGTTAGCAGGGCTGAGCAGTCAAATCAATGTTGAATGACACTCAAAGTTGAAGCGGGGGCGGCGGCAGACTGAGAGTAGCTTTCTTCCTACCCAGAAGCCTGCCTTGCCCCCTTCTATACCTGCAATTTGTTTGAGTTGCCTCCTTCCTACTCAGAAGCCTGTCTTGCCCCTTCCAACCTGATGAGAGATCTCCTAGCTTGGTTGCTTTGACCTGTTCACCTACTGAAACCGATTATCGTCTGCTGATGGTCCATACAGCGCGGGTACCTTTGCTCCCATCAGACGCAAATAGACCGTCATCTGCCCACGGTGATGCGACCAGTGGTTAATCGTGTCCTGTATCATCAAGTGGCGCGGCGCCTCCAATACAACCTGCCCACGCGCCAGCAAACGCCAGTTGGTCATCAGATGCTCTTCACTGGTCTTTTCAAGGGCCGCACGTGCACTGGCTGCGGCCTCGTCAAGCGCCTTCAGCAACGCTTCGCGTGTCTCTTTCGGCGCTTGTTTCGTGTCCGCGCCCTCAGCCGGTGCTACATCCAGCTCATCACGAGTGATCTCCATTGCGACCCAGGTGGGAATCGTCGCCACCATGTCGGCGAGATAGCCAAAGATCATCGACTTCTCGTGTGGCTTCCACTGATACTTACCTTCAGGAACCTGCTCTAATGCCCTGCGGGATCGGTCCACCTCGCGGTCCAACTCTGCCAGAAAAAACTCTTTCAAATTCATGGTCATCTTCTCCTCCCTAACGATGCTTGAGCGCTCGAGAGCCCACCAACTTGCAACCGGTGTGTTCCGAGACCCTGAAATCCACTCGAAATTGATTCAACGGACTGTCTGAGACGGCTTAAGCGTCGACGACAAACTTGAAACCACCATAGACCATGCGCTTGACGTCAAAGGGCATCGATTTCTGGCCCATCATGCGCGCAAGCCGAGGATCCTTCATCACCTTTGCGTTCACCTTATCGCGATGCGCGCGCGATTTGAAGACAATCCACGAAAACACCACGGTCTCGCCGGGCTTCAGCTTGATAATTCTCGAGAACGGAACACCAAATTGCGCCTCCATGTCATCTGCTATGGCCTCCACGTACTGGACAGCGCCATGCTCACGCCAGATTTTTCCCGCCTTCTGAGACATGCGGCGATAGTCTTGAACGTTTTTCATCGGCACAGGTAATACAAAACCATCAACGTAGCGCATAAATCCCTCCTTTGTAGTGTGCTAGAGCCTTTGCTAATAATCTTGTCGCGGCTCAAAGCGTCCCATGTTAAGCATCATCTGGCAAATGGCCAAATAGTCGTCGATCGTTGACTCGAACAAAGGTTGGTAGTAGAAAAGGCGTACCCCATACGCATCCCCCGCCAGGAAACAACTTTTTAACCGAGGAGGGTTTACTATGGCTACCCAAGCTAAAAAGGCTAAGACTCAAGATCCGGTAACCGTGTCTCCCAACGTCTATCGGGTGCTCTTTGAAAACGACCGGGTACGCTTACTCGACATCCGTCTCAAACCGGGTGGAAAATCGCCGCTCCACGCCCACCCCGGATTTGTGGCTTACAATATCAACGACTGCGAGGTGAGGTTCATCTCGGAAAACGGTAAAGCCGAGGACGTAAAATTGAAGGCTGGCGAGGCTTTCTGGAGTGACGCGGTAGCACATTCTGTTGAGAACATCGGCAAGACCGAGTGCCGGGCTCTGAATTTCGAGTTGAAGTCTTAGTGCGGCAGCGAATCGCCCGCATTAATCCTGAAAATGGGAGGGCGCTGTTCCGGGGGCGGGATCAGTGCCCTTTCTTATATATTGCGTAGCAAAACAAGGTGGGATCCGGAAGACGTGTTCCGAACGATCACCTGGCAGCCTGCCGGGCCATCTCCAGACTGAATAGTTTGCAGGTCAAGGTCACTCCGTTACTACACTGTCGCAATTCATCCTCTGTCGGCTTGGTTATGAACAACTCCGAAATTATCGGCCCATCTTTGCGAGCTATTGCCGCTATCGCAGCTGGCGACGTCAACGCTCTCGAATCAGTCATTGCCGCTCATCCGGAGCTGGTGCATTCCCCACTGGATTTCTCTGAGCTCAGAGCGTTGCTTGGCGCTTCCCTTTTCGAGGAAGGATACTTCCGGCAACCCTACCTACTTTGGTTTGTTGCAGAAAACCCGGTCCGCACTGGCCAGCTACCCAAGAACATCGCTCAGGTAACGCAGGCCATCATTGAGGGGGCCAAAAGAGCGCACGTTGAGACGCTACAACATCAGATCGACTACACCCTCAGCCTGGTCTGTTCCGGACGCGTCTCCCGGGAGTGTGGCGTCCAACGGAAACTGATTGATGTGCTTGTTAACGCCGGCGCTGATGTGGATGGAACGCTCGTGCCGGCTCTTGCTCACTGCGAACTCGCCGCCGCTGAACACCTCCTCGAGCGTGGCGCAACATTGACGTTGCTGGCCGCAGTTTGCACCGGGCGAATGGACGACGCTAGGCGTCTCGGCCCTCTGGCAAGTTCAGAGGCAAGGCAGTTGGCATTGGCGGGCGCCGCCCTTTACGGGAAGACTGAAGCTCTGACCATGTTGATAGATCTCGGCGCTGATGTGAATGCCTTTTGCCCTCATGGGTTTCACCCGCATGCAACTGTGCTTCACAACGCAGTGAGCTCCGGCTCGCTTGACGCCGTGACGGTACTGGTGGAAGCAGGCGCCGATATCCGCAAACGAGACCGTCTCTATCAGGGCCCGCCGCTGGGCTGGGCCATCTACGGCAAGCACGCAGAGATTGTTGCCTACATTCGCGAAGCACTGGCGAAAGTGATAATCGACAAATTGTCAGAGGGTCATGTGTTCTTCTCCCGAGAGCAAACGGCTGAAGCGGTGGCTATCGTCGCAAAGGAGATCGATCACTGAACGGGCTTTTGCTTTTCGTGATTCTTCGTGATGACGTGATTTAGTGGATCTAATCGGCTTTCGTGCGGGCGACAACTGAAGTTGCGATAAAGAGGCCATCCACCTGAACATACTCGACCTTGACCCAGCCGCCGATAAAACTATCCAGGGTGGCGGGCTTCTTTCCGTCTCTTTCGATGGCTATCTTGGCCGTCACTATAATGTCTCTTTGTTCTACTTTCCCATCTACCATGCGTTCAACACGTAATGTGCCGTTGCAGAAGCCGGGATGACCATCATCATATTTAAGGTTACAGGTGTGGATGCTCGAACTGACGGCCTTGCCTTCGATGGTAAACCGCTGACCGTCCGCTTCCATGGTCCCAAAGGGTCCCAACCTCGCGCGGCTAGCCGGGTTTTGCATGGGCGTGCCCATTACCACGAGTCCTCCGACCAATAGAAATGCCGCTGCCCCGGAGGACAAAAGCAAGAGTACAAGTTTTTTCATTGAGAAAGTTCCGTAAAGGTAGGGTGAAAGAGCTATCTTCCCTTGTACGTCAGCCCTTGCCACCAAGTCAACGAGTTTTTGGCCGCCAGCCCCCTATCTGACAGACGCCAGTACCGGTTTTGGTATCCAGTTATCACGCGCTTTGACCGAATTAGGTCAGTTTGCTTCATCGAATTAAGAGATTCGATTATCGGTCTCCGACCAAAAAGTTCCCTGTCCCCTGCCCTGGAAGCAAGTCTGCGCAAGCTATAAATCCCATTAATACAGGATTTAGGCCGACTACGATGTTTTGGTTTACCAGCTCGGCTCTGGTTTTATCGAATACGGCACAAGTCTTGAATAAAGGTTAACCGGCCTGAGCCAGTGATTGAAGCTCAGGATATCGCAAGGACTAGTTCCAGAGCCGCACAAGCATTATTGCGGCGCCGTCTCAACTGCCCCCACTCACCACCGAGGATCTTGCCCCTCTCACCACAGAAGACATTGACGATAAGAAATCCCCTCGCAGTCGTCAATTGTCACCTCGCGGGAGCTCAAGGCTCTGCCTTGTAGCTCCTGCGAGGACTAAAAAGAACTAATTTTAGAAAAGAGGTGCAAGATGCTAACCCTAATTAAGAAAACTAGAACCCAGGAAGAGATGCCCCGCAGAATGCCAACCCTGGATCTGCGAACTCTTACAGAAGAAGAACTCTTCAAAGTGAATCTCGCGACCATTCGCGAAAGCGATAGCCACTGCCGCTGGCCGAAAGATGTCCTTGAGCGCTTCCTATCGGCTGAGGTGTGAACATGTTTACCAAGACGATTGGGGCGTCACTGCTTGTAGTTATCCTGAACACACTCGCGTTCAGTATTCAGCAGCCGGCGCCCTGGCAGAAATTCGACTCGCCCGAAGGAAAATTCAACGTTCTCCTGCCGTCGCAGCCGGAGGTTGAAGTTAAGGACATCGAGTCAGCTATTGGAAAACTCACCCTTTACGCTTACAGCTCAAAAACCGACACGAGCTACTTCCAGGTTTCGTATGCAGACTATTCCCTGGCTCCCACGGACGAACAGATAGAATCGGTGCTTGACGGCATTCGCCGCGGCGTCATGGACGGACTCAAAGCAGAACTTATTTCCGAGAAGAAGGTTTTTCTGCACAGCTACCCAGGGCGAGAATTCGTCGCGCAAAAGACGGATGAAGGCGTTGACATCATTTTCAACTGGAAAATCATCCTGGTAGGCCGGCGAGTCTATCAAGTTGCCGTGGCGTCTTCCCCAAAAGACTCCGACTCGCCGGACGTTCAGATGTTTCTTGCGTCGTTCGACCTGAACACACCCCGTTAATACCTTCAGCTTCGTCGGGACATCAGAATTTGAGCTTGTAACCGGGATCTCCGGGAGACAGGTCATCTACCCGTATCACGCGAACAGAAGGGTCCACTTCATCAGCACGCACATAGCCGATCGCGCCGACGACGTTGGCGACAAATCTGATCATGTTGCGGCCCGAGTCCAAATTGCGCGGTTCGTCAATCACCTGCTCGCTAAACTTTGCGCGTAAAAAGTGGGTGGTGAAATCTTGATCACGGCTCATGCCACAGATCAGGCGTAAGATCGCTGCACGTTCGGGTGCGCCAGGCTCCCGCATGGCGACCCGGATCTTCTGACGTGTTGACCAGTGGCTCCGTTCAGCCAGGAAAAATTCACGAAGTTCAGCCATCGAGAGGTTCTCAACCGGATTTGATTTATTCACTATAATCGCCAAATCGCTCTGTTGTTGGGCCACAACAAGGACTGCAGGTCCAAGCCCTGCGCGGGCATGCGGAGCATGCAGAACAGGCACGCTCAACAACGCCGTAATGAGCAGGATGGCGAAAATACCGTAAGCCCTAAACAAGTTTCTTCCTCTCAAAACGTGAAAGCGAGTTGCAGTATCAGTTCGTCAAGAGTGCTGAGCCGGCGACGAGCAGTGCGATCGTATTGCAGCTTGAAATTCACGTACTCGCTTAAGTCGTACCGCATGCCCACCGATGGCCCGTTGCGCCGTCCGACCGATGGAAAGATCGGTTCATCATCAGACGCATTCACGTACTGATACCGGAAAAAAGGTCTTACATTGCCGAACCGTCGCGAATACTGCGTGTAAAATCCGGGGATGTAAAAGACACGCCCTGCCGATGTGTGGCGAATGGCCAGTGCCTCGCTCAGAAATTCATCGCGCGTGTTCTGATATACAAGGTGTGCCGCCATAATGGTCTGGCCAACGTTGGGCCCTCCACTGGGCGTCAGGTGGTCACTGTACACAGAGAAGCCCGTCTGCAACCCCGGCACCTGAGGTGGGCGCGCGAAGATACCGAGGTTGAACGACTTACCATTGTTCTCATCAACCGCGGTCTGAACCGGTCTTGCCTGCGGCGAACGGAAAGCGCGACCGTTGCCAACCTCGGCTACATAACGAAGTCCAAACGGAGCGGAGGGGATTCGCCCTGTGGCTGAGAAGCCGACGTTGTGGAGAGGAAGAATGCCGCCTCTGCTCTCGAACGCAAATAGAAATGGCCGATTTGCAGTGGTCTGAAACCAGGATCCGTGGTGATAGGCAGTATTGTAGTAACCGATCGCTGTATGATAACGGCCGGCACTCAAATTGAGGTAATCGTTCAGCGAGTACTTTAATAGCAGGCGATGAACCTCGAATGTAAATGCGTTGTCGTCGCCGGCTTCCAGGATTAACTCACTCAGAACACTAAACTTTTCTGACAGGCGCGAGGTAATAAACAGGTCGAGTTGTCCCAGGGCAAACGTGTTGGTCTTCCCTCTTTCATTGGTGGCGCGATAATTAACCTCGGCAAAACCCTGTATCTGCATCTTTGGCGTGCCACGCTGCTCCTCATGATCGTCGTGGGCCGCGCTACCAGTCTGGCTCGCAACCTGGCTATGGCCAGCCCCGGTCTCAATGCCGGTCGATGGGGCTTCAGGGACGTCGACAGCTGACGCCTCGGCTGTGTCTTTCGCTGCGGACGGAACGGCATACATCGACTCGTTTTTCGCCAGTCGACCCTCAAGTTCTCGGATGCGCGCCTCGAGGTCCTCAATGCGTTGCAACATTTGCCGCATCATTTCGTTTTCTGTCTCTGTTGGCGGAGCTAAGGAACTTGTCGAAACCTGCACCGACTCCTTCGCCTGTGTCTGCGCGAGCGTCTCTGTCGGGTATAAGGGCGCTGACAGTACGAGAAAGAGAATAGCAGATGGAAGGGTATAGGCCTTCATGTTGACGCGTCGCATGAAATCATCCTTTCAGCGTAGTCCGACTGCTGCTCTTGAGGGCAACGATCTGCAATTAGTAGGGTTTTGAGCGAGCGTTGTTCGAATGGCGATCCATTTCAACACGAGGTGAATAATGGCTGCAACTCGCACTATGACTTTAAGGGGGATGGCGTAGCTTATTGAAGCATTAATGATAAGTCAATATATGGTTCCTAATTCTCTTTTAACGATTGCGAAAGTTCTTCGATACGGATGCCTATGATGTCTACCATCACAGGATCACGCAGTGATTGGAAAATCGAGAGCGCCCGGTTCAAGTAATCAAGGGCTTTGCGATCATTGTGCAGGGCGCTATGCGTGAGGGATAAATAGTAGAGCGCATAAGCCTCTTTCTGATCGTTGCGCAACGCCGGCAATGCTTCTTCCAGCGACCGCAGCGCCTGAGTGTAATAAGCCGTTGCCTTATCCTGAGCGCCAGATGCCCGATAGAGATCTCCGATTTTCAAAAGGACGTGCCCCTCTTCGGTAGGATCTCTCTTGTCGCGGAAGATCTTGAGCCCCTGGTTGAAATACTCTTCCGCCTTCGACTCGTCCTTCAGTTGGAGGTAAATTTCACTGATATTCAGGATGGTTTCGGCCTCCTGAACATTCTTGTCCGCCTGGCGGTAGACCTGGGCCAATTGTTTGAGATACTCCACCGCCCGCCGCTTCTCTCCCGTGCCGACAAGAAAGCGTATGACATTGAAGAGCGTCGACGTGGCCACTTTGGTCTGATCTTCCGCCCGCTCGCGCTGCTGCTCGGCCTCGACTGCTCGATCATTGGCGATCTTTCGCTGACGCTCTGCCGCTTGTTGGGCCGCCAGCGCGCGCGCCGTGGCCGCTTCTGCAATCTGCTTCTGTTTGTATGCTTCCTGTCGCTGCACTTCAGCGCGTTCGCGCTGCTTTTCGGCAATCTCCCGCTGAGTTCTGGCTTCGCCTAAGGCCAGTTCCCTTTCCTCCAACGTGCTGGCAAGCCGCTTTGCGTTCTGGTCGGCGCGGACGCGTTCCTGTTCCGCAAATTCTCTATTTTGGTCGGCAATCCGTTTCTGCCGGTGCGCACTGAACGCAAGTCCGGCCATAACCAGCAGAATGATTGCTCCGACAGATGCTGCGCGAACCAATCCCCGCCGATAAGCTACGCGCTGCCGCCGCAGTTCTGCATCAGGCATGTTTGCCGTGATCCAATCGCGGTCAAACACGCGATAGTAGATGCGGTTGCGCACCTGTAAATAATTATCCACTACGCGCGTGATGCCAGAGAGGTGGAGAACGCTGACGAGCGGACTAAATTCATCGTCTCTGACGTGCTTGTGCTGTCGTACCCGGGCGTAAAGATCGAGCAGCGCTGATCTATCAGCTTCCGAACGCAGCAGACGTTCTTGCACGAACAACAGATTGTCGTCACTCTCACGCGCCCGCGAGGAGAGGAATAACTCTTCGCAAAGACGATCCACAGCATGCTTGCTGTCGGCGCCTTGATCCTGGGCGACCGCCTGGCAGAGACGTTGAGTTAGATAGGGATGTCCACCCGTCCAATAGATGACTCGCCGGAGCAAAATTGCATTGAGTTTTTCTGATCTGCCCAGACCAGCAGCCAGTGGCTGAGCTTCTCGTTCGGTAAAATCTGTCAGCTCAATGCGCTGGCCAACGTTGAAAGGCGTAGTTCGCGTGTCGCGAATCAGATCGGATGGGGTGGCGACGCCCAACAGGCAAAAGGTTAATCGTTCAAGCTCGGGATCTTCGGTACGGCGGTTATAGAATTCGCGGATCGCAGCAAAGAATTCGTCGGTAGAAAAGGGCAGACTCCTTACTGCATCTATCTCATCGATAAATATCACCACGCGCCCAGTAAACTTTTTCAGTACCACTTCGGTTATCGCCAGCATCCAACGCTGCAATGGCCCTAACCGTTCATGCGTAAGCCAAAAGTCCTCGAGTTCGTCCTCGATCTCCAGCCGCAAGCCCATGCGACCAAGCAATCCGGAGTACCAGTATTCGGCGGTAAGATTCTGCCCAATGGCAGTCAGGTCCAACACGGCCACTGCTGCCCCATCTTCCCGCAGTCGCACAGCCGTGCGCACCATCAGAGACGACTTACCCCGCTGGCGCGAAGTAAGCACGTAGCAGAATTCGCCTCGTGATAAACCCTCGTAAAGGTCTTTATCAGCGCGCCGTTGAACATACGACGGGGCATTGCGGCGCAACGTGCCGCCGGTGACGTAGAAACTCGTGTGCCGGGTTGCGACGCTTGGTCTAACCTTGACGGCTAAATCTGCCATTGCGGGTCAGGTATCGCTACAAGAGGTGGCGTTCAAGATAGTTCGCATAGAGCGGGCAGCGTACCCTGGCTTCGCGTGCCGAATGGCCGGTCACCAGCCCGGTACTATGGAGTCGATAAAAGCTCTCCGTTGTCGGACACGGATTACCGCGCAGTATTTCACGCATGACCTCGGTGAGCTGCTCGTCGCGCGCCAGCAGAACCAGAATGCGCCTCAGGTGGTCACCAAAGGGCCCCTCTTCACGGTCGGCGAGCGCTTCGAAGTCCTGCAAATTCAACCCCCGTTTTTTCATTTCGTAAATGCCGTTATGTACCAGGTAAGGATGGCCCCCAACAAGACCCCAGTAACGCAGCACATCCGTCTGCAAGTCGAGTGGCGACCCGTATCGCTCGTTGAGATCCGCCACCTGCTCCACCGAGAAGTCCTTGAGTTCGAGCTTTGTGCCAACATTAAAAGGCGACTGATTGGGGTCAGTAATAAAAAGGTGCGGCTCCGTAGCGTAAACAATGGCCAGCGTTAAATTTTCCCAGGGTGAGCTTGGGTCAAGTGATCTTTCATTGTGCCACGAGCGAAACAGGCCAAAGACCTCACTGCCAAACTGGCAGGTCAGCAGCCGATCAACCTCGTCCATAGCCCATACCAATGGACCGCTGATCTGCTCCAGCACAACTCGCCGTATGTAGCGTTCGAAGTTGATGCTTGCGCCGCGCCGCGGATTCCAAGCTTCCTGAGGCTCGGTGTCAACATCGATCTGGTCGTAAATCATTTCCGACAAAGCCAGAAAGAAGCTCTCAATCGATTCAAGATTTGCGGCATTAAGCTTTTGGAAATCAGTAAGAACAACTGAAGCGCCCGTTGAACGTGCCTGGTGCAGGCCACGAGCGAGAAGCGAAGTCTTGCCCATTTGGCGCGCACCTTTGACCAGTACAATGCTGTCGTGACGACGGATTGCATTCAGGAAATCCTGATCGGTGTCACGCACGATATAGAAGTTGGAGTTGAGTGGCACGGCACCGCTGGTTTGCTTGATCTCCTGCAGATCGGGCATCTCCTGGGACCAGGGTTTCCCCGGCGAGTCGTGCAGTTCTCCTCCCTTGTATGTAACGTGTTTAGAAGGGACCTCTGAGATGCGTCGAGTCTGTGACTGATTTATGGGAGATTTCGGGCTGCTGCCAGAGACCATTGTGGCCCGTGTGCTATTGGAAACTGTTGAGGCATCAGCGGCAGACGCCCGTGTAGACTGAGGCGCGCCTGACCCGCTCCCGGTTTCCAGAAGCAGTTCCTCCAATTCCAGAAGAACATCGCGGATGTTCTGAAAACGCTCCCGGGGTTTTTTCGCCAGACAGCGGCGGACGATACGTTGCAACCTCGGCGGAGCAACTGGATTGAAATCCCTGATGGGAGGAGCAGGCTCGTAAACAATCTTGTGGAGCGTGTCTATAGTGGAATCTCCAACAAAAGGCCGATGCTTCGTTGCCGCCTCGTATAAGAGACAGCCAAAAGAGAAAATATCGGATCTCTGGTCTATTTCTTTGACGAGTCCCTGGGCCTGCTCCGGCGACATATAGCCCAACGTCCCGAGAACCATACCCGAGGTAGAGTGCTGCGGCGCTGAGATTAGCATTGTGATGTTTTCGCTAATTGTGCCGGGGTTTGCTGGCTGTTCCGGCTCAACGAGTTTGGCGAGGCCGAAATCGAGTATTTTTGCATACCCGTCATCGGTGATCATGATGTTGTCGGGTTTGAGATCTCGATGGACAATCCCTGCTGCATGTGCTTTTGCCAGACCCCGCGCTACCTGTATCAGGCATTCCAGCAATTTTCCCAGTTCGGCATTATCGCGATGAATGACTGTGCGCAGAGTGTCGCCGTTAATGAATTCCATAGTCATGAAATTCACACCCTCTGCCTCGCCGATATCGTAAATATGGGCGATATTTGGATGATTCAAGGCGGCAGTGGCCTTAGCCTCCTGAACGAACCGGCGCATTCGCTCCTGATCAGAGGCTACCTCAGCAGGCAGGGTCTTCAGAGCAACGTCGCGTTCCAGTTTACTGTCCCTTGCGAGATACACCTCACCCATGCCGCCCACGCCAATCTGAGAGCGGATCTCGTAACGTCCGAGACTTGTGCCAGCCGCTATGGCCATCTAGCTTAGCTAGTTGGAGGAAAAAGGAATAGCCGTGGCTATGAGTGCAAGTTTTACAAGTAATAACGCGACATACACATTGTAGTTGAGATTAGCTATGTGTGCCAGCTTGACAACCGGGAAGTTGGCGCCGACCGTCCTCCAATGCATTTCGGAAAAAGGGCTAACGCAAAAACCCCACTCGAAACCTGTTTCGCCCCCTGTTCGTGGTTGGCCTTGATCGCGATCCTTTCCCCGTTCGTGATTCGTCAAGGACATTATCAAACCCCAAGATAACAACTGACATAATTCGGCATTTCGTGAATTTCCTTTGTACTTTTTGGTCCATGACTACTCGTTAATGAGCGTTTCAACGGCCGCCACGTAGCAAACCCATCGTAATCAAATTGCCCGATGCGCTCACCCGTTTTGACCGATCTCATTATTCTGCTGCCTTTAACCCTCAAGGGCGAGGCGGTAAAAACCGCGATTCCTGGAGCTTTCGGCCGACACAGTCACCCTGGCACTAAAACTGCGTACGAACGGTAGTCCGGCCCCCCTCTCTGGGTATACCACCCACAGTTGCCTCAACACTTTCGGTAACCTTGAACGAAGCAAATGACTACCTATCGTTTCCCGAAAAAATTCATGCAACTGGTCAGCGGTTTGGGCGCCGCCGCAGTACTGTTATCGCTCTACCGCAGTCCTATCAGGCAATTAGGGGCTCAGTTTTTGCTCCTGTTGTTAGTGTCGTACCTGACTAACTCGAGGTATTCGATTGCGGTACCACGCGGGCGCGGCCATATTTCTCTCCTGCCGAGCTTTGTCCTGCTGGCAATCCTACTCTTCGGAGGCGATGCCGCCATTGCGCTTGCTGCAGGGACCGCGCTGTGCGTGGCCTTGAGCGAGGCGAAAGAAAGGGCCATTGCCCTGTTTGATGCCTCAGTATCGGCTCTTTCAGCTTTTCTAGTCGTTTGGACGATACGACTTATGTTCGGCACGGTTGCTGAACCAGGCTATGGCTACTCCCTGGGTTTCTTCAAGGCGCTTGCGCTCGCGGCAGGCATCCAGGCAGCATGGAGCACCACACAAATCGTCCTTACGGAAGCATATCTAATCAAGCAGTCAGTCTTGCGCAAGTGGAGCACGATATACTTCTGGGCAGGTGTCACCAACCTTGCTGGCGCTATAGCGGCATTCGTAAGTGCCTGGCTAATTGTCGAAGTCGGGGACGCAGCATTTCTTTTGTCAGCCATCATCGCCGCAATTGTTCTCGTGACCTACAGTAGTTTTCGGAAAAATACTCGTCTGGTCCCACAGGTCGAGCACTATGGCGCAAATCTGAGAGAGACTTCCGAGCGCTTCCGCAGCGCCTTTGATAATGCCGCAATCGGCATGGCGCTGGTTACGCCCGAGGGACGCTGGCTCCAGGTCAACCATTCGCTTTGTAAACTCCTTGGCTACTCAGCACGAGAGCTGATGACTACTGACTACTTAAATGTCATCCATCCCAACGACCTGAGCCCCGCGCTGGCAAGCTTCAAAGATCTGCTGCGAGGTAGAATTCCTTCATGTCAGATGGAGAAGAGATACCTGCATAAGTCGGGACAAGAAGTATGGGGTCTGTGGAGCGCATCGCTGGCCCAGGACGCGTACACTAAGACGCCGAACCTCATCTTCCAGATTCAGGACATCACGGATCGCAAGCGAGCTGAAGATAGACTGCACCACGACGCTTTCCATGACGCCTTAACGGGGCTGCCCAACCGCGCTCTCTTCATGGACCACTTGAAGCTCGCTATTGCTCGCCTGCAACGGCGTGAGGACCAGATCTTTGCGGTACTCTATATAGATCTGGATCGGTTCAAGATCGTAAACGACTCCTTGGGACATATGGTCGGTGACGAACTTCTGGTCGGAATAGCCCGCCGTCTGGAGTCTTGTCTTCGTCCCGGCGACACGATCGCGCGGCTTGGCGGCGACGAGTTTACGGTACTGCTGGAAGACATTGGCAACGGCATGGACGTAACCCAGATCGCGGAGCGCGTCCAAATGGAGCTTTCACAGCCCTTTACTTTGACGGGTCGTGAAGTGTTCACCACAGTGAGCATCGGCATTGCGCTCAGCTCGAAGGAGTATGAGCGTCCTGAAGAAATATTGCGCGACGCTGATACTGCCATGTACCAGGCAAAATCCCTGGGCAAGGCCCGGCACGAAATATTCGACAGTGGCATGCATGCTCAGGCGATCAAGCTGCTGCAACTGGAAACAGATATGCGCCGTGCTCTCGAGCGCCAGGAGTTCCTGGTTGTCTATCAACCAATCATGAGTCTGGGTACGGGAAAAATTCGCGGTTTTGAAGCATTGGTTCGCTGGCCGCATCCGGAGCGCGGTCTCATTTCGCCCATGGACTTTATCCCGGTTGCAGAAGATACAGGAATGATTGTGCAACTCGGTGAGTGGGTATTGAGAGAAGCGTGCCAACAGATGCACAAGTGGCAGATGCTCTTCCCCTCTGATCCGGCCATCTTCATGAGCGTGAATCTCTCAGTCAGACAATTCTCTCAGCAGGACCTGATTGAGAGGGTCATGGCAATTCTGAAGGAGACCAAACTACCGGCGACAAGCCTTAAACTGGAGATCACAGAAAGCGCTGTCATGGAGAATGTTGAAACCGCAATCAAGATGCTCAAGCATCTGCGGGATCTCGGTGTCCAGCTCTCGATGGATGATTTCGGCACAGGCTACTCATCCCTTTCGTACCTGCACCGCTTCCCTATCAATACGCTCAAGATCGACCGGTCGTTTATCACGCGAATGGTGGAAAACACTGAAAACGCTGAGATCGTTCGCACAATCTGCGGTTTGGCGCAAAACCTGGAAATGGATGTCGTGGCTGAAGGGGTTGAAACGACTGAGCAGCTCGCGATATTGAGGGCCCTGGGATGCAAGTACGCGCAGGGCTATTTCTTCTCGAAGCCGCTTGATAACGCCAGCGCAGAAGCTTTCTTGTGTGAGACCTACGCGCCCACTTTGGAGTCGCTCGAGAGTCTGAAGGTTGCAGTCTAGACGCCTCAATGATCGAAGCCAAAATGGGAGCGCAGGCATCCTTGCCTGCCTCCCTTTTTTTGTTAGCGTTACTAAGCAGGCAGGGATGCCTGCGCTCCCAGAGGATCTGATGTGACTACTCGCAGGAGTTCCTAAACTAGCTAGAATCGAGAGCGTGAAACGCTCTGGACTAGCAGAACATCGATCTGAAACGGCTGGGCGCCGTGCTCGCCCTTGCCTACGAGCGCGACCTGCATGATTAACGATGAGTCACTTAAGGGCCGTTCCGTTTTCGATGACAGACGTGGGCAGCTTAACCTTTTCAAATCCGGCTAAATCGCGATTCACAAAAGTTACCGGAACTCACTCTAAAGGATAGCTCGTTTCTCCAAGGAGTTGTGGTATACTTCCGTTGTTAATCTAACCTTAATTCGCGTCCGCCTATATACGGACTCATAAAACCCTCGCAAAGAGTCGGCTTTCCCGTTCCCTAGGCAGTAAGTAGATGTATGAAACCCTTCTGGCAGACCGTCAGCCGGAGTTTCAGCAAACCGCTTGCGGGCTCAGCCTCGATAAGCTCAAACGGTAAACAGGTCTTTTCATCCCTGGCAGGGTCCAGTTTGCTTCGAAGGGAACGATTTCAGGAGAATTTCACTTTTTTCTAATTACTTCGGTCCAGTTTCTATGTGACAAATCGCCTGAACCGTAGAGTCATCTGTCCATATACGCGGTTTCTAGCACCTGCATATTGATTTGAATGACTCAATCTTTCTCGAAACGTGATCAGCTTCCAAGGATCCCCCCATGTTTCAAGGACCATCCATCACAACACGCTTGAGGATAAGTAAATTCTTGCCGGTTTTACTAGTTGCCGGTCTATTTCTTAGCACCTCTACGCCCTTCGCGATCGTGTCTGAAACTCATGAACCAGAAGGACCTGATCCTTCGAGCGCCGCCAATATAATGAGCGCCCCAAAAGAGAGAGGGGCAGCGCTTGGTTTCAGTGAGAGTCAGCCTGACGAAGCTATCAAGGCGAAGGTCAACAAAGCTTACGGGAATCTTCCTTTGAGCTTTGAACCGAATTGGGGTCAGGCAGATCAAAAAGTAAAGTTCATCTCTCGTGGTAGCAGCTTTAGTCTCTATTTGACTGCTGACGAGGCGGTGATGATGGTCGCGACGGCCAAACGCCGGAGTACTACTCGCACACCTCAGGTGAACACCGTTCGGATGAAGATTGCTGGCGCTCACGAACCTCGTCTGGTAACAGGGTTTGATGAGTTGCCTGGCAAACTCAACTACTTTATCGGAAATGATTCCACAAAATGGCGATCGGGTATTGCTACATATGCCAAGGTCAAATATGAGGAGTTGTATCGCGGAGTGGATTTGATTTATCACGGTAATCAACGCCAGTTGGAATATGACTTCGTTGTCAAACCCGGTTCTGACCCTCGCACGATAACGTTGGCATTCAGTGGAGTACGCCGGCTGCGCATCAATAGAAATGGCGATCTGGTTCTAAAGACAGAAGGCGGGGAGTTGCGTCAGAAAAGGCCTCATGTTTACCAGGAGAACGATGACGGTCAATGGCACGAGATTGCTGGCAGGTATCTCCTCAAAGGCAATCGAGAGGTAGGTTTTGATGTAGGCGCCTACGATCATACCCGGCCACTGATAATCGACCCGATCACGCTAAATTATTCAACGTATTTGGGTGGCTATGATCTTGAGGACGGACGTGACATCGCAGTGGATGGATCTGGCAGTGCTTATGTAACTGGACTGACCTTTTCTACCGACTTCCCCACTTCGCCGGGCGCCTTTCAAACTCAAAATGCCAGCAGTTCCACCTCCTTTCACGACGCTTTCGTAACAAAGTTAAGCCCCTCGGGGTCGTTGGTCTATTCAACCTACCTCGGCGGCGAAGGGGACGACAGTGGCCACGGCATCGCCATCGACTCCGATAATTACGCCTACGTGACCGGTTATAGCGGATCCAATAATTTCCCTTTGCTAAACCCTGTCAAAGATTCTCCAGCAGGTGGCGAAGCTTTCGTCACGAAACTAAACCCCACAGGTTCCGGCCTCATCTATTCGACCTACCTTGGAGGAGCAGAATATGAACAGGGTTTCAGTATCGCCGTTGACGACATGCGTCGAGCACACGTGGTAGGCATAACTGATTCGAACAACTTTCCCATAGTAAATGGGTTTCTGACTGCCAGATTTCGTGGCGACTTTGACCTTTTTGTTACCAGATTCTCACCTGCAGGCAATAGCCTTGATTATTCAACTTATTTCGGTGGTACGGGGTCTGAGCGCTTTCGGGCAGGTATAGCTTTGGATTCCGGCTTCACTTACATCACAGGCAGCACAGACTCTACCGACCTTCCCACTACTGAAGGGGCGTTTGATCGTACCTGTGGGACAGATGGCAGTTGCAATGGATTCCGGTTGGACGCGCTGGTCGCAAAGTTCAACACCTCTGAAGTCGGTACGAATTCTCTTGTTTATTCTACCTACTTGGGTGGCAGCCAGGATGACCGAGGACAACGCCTCAGCGTGCTCAGCGGCAAGCCTTATATAGCTGGCTCAACGTCCTCCTCCAACTTTCCGATTACACCTAACGTCCTCAAGAGCACTCTTAGCGGTACCGACGCATTTGTGACAAAGGTGAATGCGACCGGAGCTGGGCTTGATTACTCTACCTTTTTGGGTGGCTCTGGCGTCGATGAGGGCCGAGATGTAGCGGTAGATAGTTTTGGTAATGCTTACGTTGTCGGTGTCACTGATTCAACCAATTTTCCCGTGCTTTCTCCCTTGCGATCCACGAATAGAGGCGGGGTTGATGTTTTTGTCTCAAAGTTGAATTCCCAGGGTGCGTCACTGCTCTTCTCTACCTACCTCGGCGGTCTTGGTCAAGACGGCGGAACCGACATGGGCATCGCCTTAGGCAGAATGGGTGTTGCGTCGTTGGCTTGTAAGCCTACCAGCGAGAATAGCGTTTTCATAACTGGCTCAACGAGTTCAAGCGATTTTCCGACATTGAGGCCGTTCCAGAGTACATTAGGCGGTACACAGGACGCTTTCGTAACAAGGATCGATCCCACACTGGTAGCCGTACCAGGCAGCGGTATTCTGAGTGGCGAGTCCACTGAAGCATTGCTGAGTGGAACTTACGGTAAGCTGCAAATGGCCTTTGAAGTAAACTCCGGTCAGGAAACAGGATCGGCGAAGTTTGTTTCGCGCGGACCAGGCTATAAATTACTGGTGGACGCTACCGGGGCGACTCTTGGCTTACACCGAGAACAGTTAGAAGAACGCTTCAACAGGAAACGCAATTCACAATCAGACATGGTGAGGATGGAATTCATCGGAGCCAACCGTCGCCCGCTTTTAAAAGCGGATGGAGAGCTGCCGGGCAAAGTTAATTACTTTGTCGGAAACGACGCAAAGCAGTGGCGAACCGACATTCCCACCTATGCGCGAGTTTGGGCCAAAGGAATCTATCCTGGCATAGACCTCGTTTATTATGGCAACCAGAGTCAGTTGGAGTATGACCTACGAATCGCTCCGGGCGTCACACCTAGCGTGGTCCAACTTTCTTTCAAAGGCGCGGACAAGCTAGAGATCGATAAAGAGGGTGATCTCGTTCTTCACGTGCCCGGAGGCAAGATACGACAGCATCGACCGGTAATATATCAGGACGCAGCTGGTGGCAGACAAACCTTGGCAGGCGGCTACGTGCTTACCGGAAAGTATCAAGTGGGGATCAACGTGGGCCGCTACGACACCACAAAGCCCCTCATTATCGATCCCGTCTTAAGTTATTCAACCTATCTTGGTGGCCTTAGGACCGATGAGGCTTTCGGAATCGCCGTCGACGCCTCCGGTAACGCATATGTCACAGGGCGTACCTTCTCACTCGACTTTCCCACTTCGAGCCCCGCATTTCCCCATCCTGGCGATAACGACTTCAATGCCTTTGTGACCAAGTTGAACGCCGACGGCAACGCCGCGCTTTACTCAACCTATCTGGGGGGAACAAGAACCGACGAAGGTTTGGCGATCGCCGTCGATTCGTCCGGCAGCGCTTACGTTACGGGTAGGACATTCTCCCTCAATTACCCAACCCTAAACCCGGCAATCTCCCATCCTGGCGATAACGACTTCAACGCCTTCGTGACGAAGCTAAATCCAGCCGGCAATGGCCTAGTGTACTCAACATATCTTGGCGGTCTGGGAACCGATGAGGCTTACGGCATTGCCTTCGACGCGTCGGGCAACGCCTACATAACGGGTCGGACCTTCTCTCTCAACTTCCCAACTTTAAACCCAATATTCACTCATCCCGGCGACAACCAGTTCAACGCATTCGTAACCAAGTTTACGACCGTTGGCGCACTTGCATACTCGACCTACTTGGGAGGCCTGGGTGATGACTGCGGCTGTGGTATTGCTGTAGATACGGCTAACAACGCCTACATTACAGGTCGAACCTTCTCGCTCGATTTTCCCACGCTCAATCCTGCTTTTCTTCATCCTGGTGATAACGATTTCAACGCCTTCGTAACTAAAGTTAACGCAGCCGGAAATGCCCTTGCCTATTCGACCTATCTTGGCGGCACGAAAACCGATGAAGGCCTGGGCATCGCGGTTAACGGATCGGGTAACGCTTTCATCACCGGGCGCACCTTCTCTCTCAATTTCCCCACTATGAATCCGGCGTTTGCTCATCCCGGAGATAACGACTGGAATGCTTTCGTAACGAAGTTAAATACGACAGGCAATGGTCTCATCTACTCAACTTACGTTGGTGGGCTGGGAACTGACGAGGCTTATGGCATTGCTTTAGACGCCTCAGGCAACGCTTACGTCACTGGGAGAACGTTCTCGCTGAATTTTCCCACCGTAAATCAATTGTTCACACACCCGGGTGATAACGACTTCAACGTCTTCGTAATAAAACTGAGTGCTGGGGGCAATGCCCTCGTTTATTCGACTTATCTCGGTGGCCTCAGAACTGACGAGGGATTGGGTATCGCTGTGGACGGATCGGGCGGCGCTTATGTTACGGGCCGCACGTTTTCTCAGAATTTCCCCACGATGAATCAGGCATTTTCATATCCCGGAGATAATGACTTCAATGCTTTTGTTGCTAAGATCAGTGATCCCTCCGGGCCGACGCCAACGCCAACTCCAACGCCGACCCCGACTGCAACACCGACACCCACGCCGACGCCAACTCCTACGCCGACGCCAAGTCCATCTCCCACGCCGACGCCAACTCCCACACCCACAGCAACTCCCACGCCCACACCGACAGCTACACCAACTCCGACACCTACACCCACGCCTTCGAATAACAATTTCGCAAATGCGCAGTTGATCAGCGGTGGTTCAGGCAACGTGACAGGCAGCAATGTCGGAGCTACCAAAGAAACAAGTGAGCCCGACCACGCTGGCAACCTGAGTGCTGTCTCAGTCTGGTATCGTTGGCAAGCTCCCAACAGTGGTAACGTGAATTTTAGAACTGCCGAAAGCAGCTTCGATACTTTGTTGGCGGTCTATACGGGTGCCAGTGTGAACGGTTTAACTGAGGTTGCTAGTAACGACGATCTCAGCAGCTCAAATCTGACCAGCGACCTTACCTTCACTGCGGTGAGTGGCACTGTCTATCGGATTGCCGTCGATGGTTTCCTCAGCAACCAGGGAAATATCACGCTCAATTGGAGTCCGGGCCCCGCGCCCACTCCCACACCGACGCCAACACCCACTCCCGGCGATACCGTCCCCTTGACCTCAGCAGTACCGCAAGCAGGTTCTCTGCCGGCGCCAGAGCCCGGGTTTGGCATACTGGGCGGAACCCAATACACCATTGAGGTTCCTGTTGGCGCTACCCAACTAAAGGTGGACCTCACGGGCAACCAGGATGTCGACCTGCATGTGCGTTTCGCCCAGCGCGTCACCATTGATCAGGACGGTTTCCCTGTCGCCGATTTCTCCTCCGAATCTTTCACTGGCAATGAGTCGATTACCGTTTCGGCTGCAACCAGTCCGACGCTTCAAGCCGGAACTTACTTTATTGCCGTAGCTAATTTTGGTCCGGGAGCCGCTAACTTCAACGTCACTGCCACTGTCACGGGCGGCCAGGCTTCCGGTACCGTGCAGTTTAGCGCCGCCAGTTACAGCGTCTCAGAAGGGGCCGGCACAGCCATCATTACTGTTAATCGCAGCGGCAATACGGCAGGCACAGCCAGTGTTGAGTTCGCCAGCCAGGATAGCTCTATCTATATGCCCTGTGACGTTGTCAATGGCCAGGCGCGCCATAACTGCGACTACGTCACCGCTTCCGGCTCACTGCAGTTTGCCGCCGGCCAGACCACCAATACTTTTACCGTTCTGCTTATCGATGATGGCTATGTAGAAGGTAACGAAACCCTCAGCATTAAATTGAATAATCCGGTGGGCGCGGCTCTCGGCAATGGCAGTACGGCTTCCCTGACCATCGCCGAAAACGACAGCGCCGCCGTAGCTATTAATCCCATTGATGCGGCCAAGTTTTTCGTGCAACA
>Ga0209751_10000896_pt1 | contig 31376 bp, 27 predicted proteins | sample RifCSP13_1_FD_184019 | JGI IMG/M metagenome (GOLD analysis project Ga0209751, IMG submission 184019) | Soil microbial communities from Rifle, Colorado - Rifle CSP2_sed 13_1 (SPAdes) (version 2) | ecosystem: Environmental > Terrestrial > Deep subsurface > Rock core/Sediment | place: Rifle...
TCCAATAGATGCGCACGGGAACCGTAGAGATCAAAAACACGTCCTTCGGCAGCTCTATAAACCGATACTTTTGGATGAGCAGGCAGATCGCCAAACCGAACAGCACTCCGAGCCCGGTTCCCACCACCCCGATCACGCACCCTTTGATCAAGAAAATCTTCCGGATGCCGGCGCGCGGCGCTCCCATCGACTGGAGGATGGCGATGTCTTTGCGCTTTTCCATCACGACCATAATCAAAGTCGAAATGATGTTGAAAGCGCCGATCAGAACCATCAAAAGAAGCACCAGAAAATACACCGTCTTCTCCAGCTTCAAGGCGGAAAAAAGATTCGGCCACAGCCGCGACCAGTCCTCGGTCAAATACGGGAAGCCGAGCTTGCGTTGGATGTTGTCCGCGACCGTTTTCGCTTGATAGACGTCCTGAACTCGGACTTCGATGTTAGTGACCGCTCGAAGAACTTTTGCGCGTCGCCCAAGCTCATGTAAACCAGCGTCGAGTCGATCTCACTCATGCCGGAATCGAAAATGCCCACGACCACGAACCGTCGAACCTTCGGAATCACACCGATGGCGGTGGGGCTCCCCAGCGGAGAGACCACCTGGAGCGGACTCCCTCGGAAAACACCCAGTTGGTTCGCCAGGCGGACGCCGAGAATCACGCCGGGCAATAGAACCGTCCGGCCCTCGACCTGGATCGCTTGGGTTTTTTTCAGCTCCTGAAGACTGCCTTCTTTTATGTATTTTTCGATATCGACGACCCGGTTGACCCGATCCGGATCGACTCCCCGAACAAACACGCCGGAGACCCGCGGCCCGGACGTCAACATCACTTGACCGTAAATCGTCGGTGCCGCCGCGACCACGCCGTTCTCCCTTTGCACTCGTTCCAATAATTGTTCGTAATCCCGCAGTTGGTCGCCCGATTTGACCAAAGCCACGTGCGCGTTGATGCCGAGCAGCCGATCGCGCAGCGTTTCTTCAAATCCGGTCATAACGGCCATGACAACGTTCAAAGTCATCACGCCGATCATGACGCCGAGCACCGAGATGACGGTGATCAGCGATATGAAGGTTTCGCTGCGGCGCGCGCGCAGATATCTCAGGCCGATGAAAAGCTCGTAGTTCATCAGAGAAGCTTAAACGGGGTTAACGCTGCGGCCTCAACAAAGGAAAGAGAATCACTTCCCTGATGGACGGCGAGTCGGTGAAGAACATGACCAGTCGATCGATGCCGATGCCTTCGCCGGCCGCGGGAGGCATGCCGTATTCCAGCGCCCGGACGTAATCGTCGTCGATCGGATTGGCGGTGTCGTCGCCGGCGTTTCTTTTCTCCATCTGCTCGAGAAAGCGCTGCCGTTGGTCCGCCGGGTCGTTCAGCTCCGAGAAAGCATTGGCCAACTCACGGCCGGCGATGTACAGCTCGAAGCGGTCGACCAAAGCAGGGTCCTGATCGTTCTTGCGCGCTAGCGGCGAGACCTCCAGAGGATAGCCGGTGATAAAGGTCGGTTGGAAGAGCTTCGCTTCGGCGACTTCTTCGAAGACTTCCACTAGCAGATTGCCATAAGGTGCGTTGAGATCGACGGCCAAGCCTTTTTTCTTAGCGAAGCTTTGCAGTCCCGCGACGCTCGCGACGTCGCTCTGCTCGGCGCCGCCGTGCGTCGTGACCGCCTCGCGGATCGTGAGCCGGCGCCATGGCGGAGTCAAATCAATGGTCTCACCGCCGTAAGACAGGGTCATGGAGCCGATGACCTCCGTGGCTATGGCGACGAAGAGTTCTTCGGTGAGCCGTATAAGATCTTCGAAGGTCGCGTAAGCCTGGTAGAACTCCAGCATGGTGAATTCGGGATTGTGGCGCACGGAAATCCCCTCGTTGCGGAAATTCCGGTTGAGCTCAAAGACTCGCTCGAAGCCGCCGACCAGTAAACGTTTTAAAAAAAGCTCCGGCGCGACGCGCAAGTAAAGGTCCATATCCAGCGTATTATGATGGGTGGTGAACGGCCGCGCCGCCGCGCCGCCCGGGATCGCCTGCATCATCGGCGTCTCGACTTCGAGAAAATCCCGCTCTTCGAAGAACCGGCGCAAGAGCCGGACGATGCGCGAGCGCTTTTCGAAGACCTCGCGCACCTCGGGATTCACCATCAGGTCGAGGTAACGTTGGCGATAGCGCGCTTCCACGTCGGCTAGGCCGTGCCATTTTTCCGGCAACGGGCGTAAGCACTTGGTCAGGAGCCGTAGCCCCTGCGCTTCGAGTGTGAGCTCCTTGGTTTTGGTGCGGAACAGATGGCCCCAAACTCCGACGAGGTCGCCGACATCCAAAGATTGAAAGAGCGCGAAGCCTTCCTCGCCGAGCCGGTCCTTGCGCACATAGACCTGCAAACGCCCGCGCCGGTCTTGGACGTGAAAGAAAGCCGCCTTGCCGAAAGAGCGGATGGCCATGATGCGACCCGCCAACCGAATATCATGAACCGCCGCAACTAGTTCTTCGTCCGCGAGGCCGCCGAATTGAGAGGCGACGCCAGACGCCGTATGCGTTGGCTTGAAATCATTGGGATAAGTTGTTTGTCCGGCGTCTTTGAGCTTGACGAGCTTGTGGCGCCGAACCTCCACTTGCTCGCCGGCGTCATCCGCCGGATCGATCTTGACCTCAGCCATATTTCACTCGTTCTAACGACCCTACTATCGCGTTCACTCTATTTCAACGGAGCGCCGCACAGTCCCGGCTGGCTCACAGACCGAGGTTCTTACATATCGCCCGCAGGGAATAGGATTTGTTGAGCGAATAGAAATGGAGGCCGGGCACGCCGAATTTGATCAGTCCTTCGCACTGGCGCGTCGCGTAATCGATGCCGGCCTCAACCGCAGCCGCATCGTCCTGCTCGACCTTCGCCAATACCGCGTCGAGTTGCGGAGGGATCTTCGCCTGGCAGAGCGCCGTGAAACGGCGCACTTGAGATGCAGAAAGAATCGGTAACACGCCGGGCACGATGGGGACCTTAACGCCCAACCTTCGCACATCCTCGACGTAGCGGTAGTAATCATCGTTGTCGAAAAAAAGCTGGGTGATGATGGCGTCCGCACCAGCCTCGACCTTCTCTTTCAGATAGCCCAGATCGGATGCGCGGCTGACGGCGCGCGGATGAACCTCGGGAAAACCGGCCACGGCAATGGAAAAACCGCCGCGCGCGACCGCTTCGCGCACCAACTCCACCGCATAGTGAAAACCATCCGGATGGGGTCGCCAATCCGTCATCCCTTGAGGTGGGTCGCCGCCAAGGGCCAAGAGATTGACGATCCCCCTCTGCTTGAACGCATCGAGGACGGCGCGGGCCTCGGCTTTCGATTGCCCGACTACCGTAAGATGGCCCATCACTTCGAGTCCGCACTGGCGATGGATGCGACCGACCATGTCGACGGTCTTGTCGCGCGTGCTGCCGCCAGCCCCATAGGTGACGGAGCAGTATCCGGGATTCACCTGCTTGATGATCTCGATTTCGCTCAAAAGGTTTTCGTCGCCTTTATCGGTCTTCGGAGCAAAAAATTCTACCGAGAGAGTTAAACCGGAGCGGGTATACAGATCGGCTATTTTCACGCAAAATCCTTGCTGATAAGTTGACGGGTAAGGATAGCCCAAAATTAAATTTTATGCACGCTGATCGTGAGTCGAGATCGAAAAATCACAACCGGCGAGAAAAGGTAGTGTCAGCCATATCCGCAAGATTACAGGCCCGAACCGCAATCGCCTTCATTCCCGATGGTTTTCCCTTACGTAAATCGCGAATTCAGAATTTGCCTCCATCCCGGCAGCGTGTTTGCCCGCCGAGATAGTGATGGCCAATAGTTTCCCTCTTTGTACAAATTTGTTCCTCTCCGTCCTCTGCCCCGGAACCACAGAGTCTAACCAATTGATCTTTAACAGTTTAGAGAGAGTTCCCCATGCGTCAATCGGTGGTATGGGTGTTGCACTTTGTCCAGCCGAAGTTGCCGTATTAAAAAATTCCCGGGATGCCTCGATTATTCATTATGACTCATGACGCAACGGCATATATCGGTTGAACCGCAGCGAGCTTTGGAACAGCGAAACGCGCCGACTATACACACGCAGCTCGGTTATGAACGCTGATCAAAATCAGATGAATACCGTCAACGCCTGGCGTACGCCCCACCGGCAGTCAGGGGCAACAGGTTTCACGCTCGTCGAAATATTGATCGCCATAACGATCATCGGGGCGTTGCTCGCCATCGCCCTGCCCATGTATTCCACCTTCAAAGAACAGCAAAACATCGCGATCGCGGTTAGCGACCTAAAGGGAATCGACATTTACGTCAGTAGTCACAAGGTGAGCAGCGCACAATTCCCGAACTCGTTGAGCGAAGTGCCAAGGGCCGACCGAAAGGATCCTTGGGGGAACCCATATGAATACCTGAAGATCCAAGGGGACGAAACGGCGGTCAAAGGAAAGATGCGGAGAGACAAGTCCACTAACCCGATCAACACGGATTTCGATCCTTACAGTAAAGGGCCTGACGGCGAGACAAGCACTCAACGCAACTTGAAAACCGGCCAGGACGACATCGTTCGCGCCAGTGATGGAGGTTTTTTTGGCCCGGCCGCCAAGTTTTAAGGACGCTTCCCGAGATGAAATTCGCCGTAAGCTCGCTTCAGAGCAAAGTCGCCCGGCGCGTTTTCGCCGTGTTCCTACTTTGCGCGCTCCTGCCCTTTAGCGGACTCGTCCTACTGGCTTACTACCAGGTGGTCGATTTCTTCGAGACGAGAAATCAAAACCAACTGCGTGACTTAGCCAAGCTTTTCGGTACGGATGTCCACGAAAAGTTATCCCTGCTCGCCGCGAGCCTGCAAATTTTAGGGTCCACGGTCAAAGCCACCGGGAAGCTGCCGGAATACGGATCATTGGATTACGCAACGGGCGGTCACAAAGACCGGTGGAGCGGCTTGTTTTTTCTGGAAGCGAACGACGGCGCCCGCCGCCTTGTGCGCTCGGGATTAGACCTTCCAGACTTCACCCCCGCGGGCAAAAAACAGCTTACTGCGGGAAGAGCGATGATATCGGTCGTGCCGGGTTCCGCGGATCGGCCGGCGAGGATATTCCTCAGCGTCCTCATCGATCCGGCCAACAGCGGCTCCGCCATTCTCACCGGGGAGGTCGACAATTCTTATGTCTGGGGCTTCAAAGAGTCGCGGCTACTGCCTTCGCACATCGAGCCTTGCGCGATCGATGCCACCGGAGTGACCTTGATGTGTTCGGCCGAGCAATTTCGCAGCCTGCCCCAGGAACTTAAAAACAATCTCGGCTCGTCGGGGGGCATCGCCAGCTTCGAGTGGACGACGGACGGCCGCCATTACCTGGTGAGCTACTGGACCGTGCCGATGAAGTTCGAGTTTCAGGTGCCCGGTTGGATAATTTTCTTGAAAACTTCCAAGGAGGGCGCCTTTGCCTCCGTCAAGGATTTGCAATCACTCTTCATTCTCAGCATCGTGGTATCCGTCGGGTTGTCCGTTCTCATGGCCATTATTCAAATTCGCAAGCGGCTCGTGCCCGTCGAGAAGTTACGCGAAGGTACGCAAAGGATCGCCGAAAACGATTTCGCCTTCAAGGTGCGGATCCGCAGCAACGACGAGTTCGAAGAGCTCGCGCATTCGGTCAATGCCATGGCCGAACGGTTGGGACGCCAGTTCCATACCTTACACACTAAAGCCGAAGTCGAACGGGCCGTCCTCTCGTTGTTGAATACGGAAGCGATCGTCCAAACCATCTTGATTCGGTTCACTGCGGTCTTTCCCTGCGATTGCGCGAGCGTTGCCCTGTTTGCGACGGATGCCAATGAGCCCGACCATCTTTATTCTCTATCCTGCGGGCCGGCGGGCAACGAGATCGAAGGCCAGAGTTCGCCGCAAGCCGCTTCGAGCCAGACGCCCCAAGGTAATTCCAAGAACGGGAATCACAACTCTCAGTCATCACGCGCCGTCGCCAGACAGGAAAGGGATCCCATCGCCCGACTGGCGGCCCAAGCCGCCTCCCCGCTTAAGTTCAACGCGAGCGACGCCGCGGTCGCCCAATCCGACATTGCCCAGAACCTCGGCGCGCGCTCGGTGATGGCTGCCCCTCTGGTTGTAGGTGAGGAGAAGCTGGGGGTCCTTACTTTCTACTCGAGAGAACCGGACAGGTTCGGCGCCCCGGAGCTGGAGTTTCTGCGCGGTCTTACCGACCAGGTCGCTATCGCGATCTATAATTCACAGCTCTTCGAACGCACGCAACGTCAAGCCGCCGAACTCAAAAAGGCCAACCAGGCCAAAGACGAGTTTCTTGGGGTCATGTCCCACGAGCTCCGGACACCGCTTAGCGTGACCCTGGGCTATCTCCGGATGCTTCAGGAAGGATTTCTGGGAACCCTAAGCGAGCAACAATCACAGGCGCTTGGGACGGCGCTCAAACACGCTGGCGATCTCCATGCCATGATCGAAAACGTCATGCAGGCGACCCAGCTCGAAGCCGGCGCCGTCGTAGTCGAAAAAGGTTTTATCGATCTAGTTGAGTTCCTCAACGATCTCAAATCCCGCTACGGTTATCCCTTGGACAAAGCTATAACTTTGTCATGGCTGTATCCGGCAGATTTGCCGGCCATCAACACGGACCGTGTCAAGCTGGCAACAATCCTGCAAAATCTGATCGACAATGCCATTAAATTTACCGATCGCGGCGCGGTGACGCTCTCGGCCCGTTTCCTCGTCGAACGGGAATCCATAGAGCTTACCGTCGCCGATACCGGCATCGGCATTCCCGAGCAGTCCCGGACCGAGATCTTTGAACTGTTTCGTCAGCTCGATAGCTCGAATACTCGGAAACACGAGGGGGTCGGCCTGGGGCTTTATCTCGTCCGGAAACTGGCGAATCTGATCGGCGCGAAAATCAGCGTGGAAAGCACGCCAGGACAAGGCGCGGCATTCACAGTATCGATCCCGATCGGGGGCAAGAACGTCATCGTGGCTGAGAGCTCCCGATGCCCCGACCGTAGCGAGCAAACTCATTCATTACTCGCCACTCCCAACTCAGCCCCCGCAATCCATAGCCGGTCTTAAGTAATACCGAAGGCGGTTCGCAACCGGATACCAATCCCACGACCCGGTTTCGATCGAGGCGCAGAAAACAGGTAGGAAGCCGGAAACCGCCGTCACGGGAACCGAACTACTTTCTCAAAAGCAGCAGTTCGAAATCGCGGTCCTCGCGCAGGTAGCTGAATGCAGGATCGACTTTCACATAGGCGAGGTCGTTGTAGCCTTGCTTGATGGCCTTGTTAAGCCACTGCAACGCGAGTTCTTTGTTATTGTAATGAGCATACAGGCGCGCCACGTGATAGGCCGCCCCCGGATCCTTCGGCTTGGCTTGCGCCTCTTTTTCGGCCTTGTCGATCAGACTATCGCGTTGCTTAATCACCGCCAGGTTTTTCTTCGAGTTGTCAAGATTTTTTGACGCCAGCGAGTTGCCGGGCTCGATGGCGAGCGCCTTTTCAAGCTCGGCTACGGCCGCTTCATGCTGTCCCTTTTTATCATAAAGAACGCCCAGGTTGTTATGGGCTAAGAAATTGCCGGGCTCGGCGTCGATGGCCTCGCGATAGGCGGAAATCCCATCCTCAACCCTGCCGGCCTTTTCATAGGCAAAAGCTAGGTTCAGGCGGGCGGGAAAGTAGCCGGGGTCGGCGGCGAGCGCTTTTTGGAACTCGGCGATGGCAAAATTCAATTTGCCTTGTTCGAGCAGCGTCACCCCGGCGCTATTGCGCGCAACGGCCGGTTCCGAGGCAGCCAAGGCCTCACCTGCCACGACAAGCAAACCGCAGAGCGCAAATACCTGACAGAGACGTTTCATCTCCTAGTAGAACACCTCGCGCCAGCCGACCACCTTGCGATTCGTGAAACCAGTCCCCTGGCCGGTCGAAATTTCCTGGTTGGTCGTCCCGGTAATGATATACGGAGTTGCCTGGTTATCGGTCGTTTTTATGCTCACGATCGGTTTGGACGGTATGCCGCTCCCGATAGATTTCGCCGCCGCCGAGGCAGCCTGACCCGAAGGCAGCGTTGCGCCTGTGGACAGATTGAATGCCGCGTCACCTGTCGTCATATTGACCGCGTAGAGCTTTGCGGCTCCTCCACCGCTGCCGCATACTGCGGCAGTGGTCGGAGTGAAAGTCGTGAAAAGGGCCGCGAAATTGAAAACCTCGACGCCGGCCAAAACCTTCTCGTTGCTATTCAACACAATGTACCAGCCCTGTGTGACCGTGCCGGTGCCGGAGGTCAAATTTGTAAGTGCCGATGTCGAATATCCTGTGTATGCCGTCTCCGTCAAAGTGTTGGCGCTGCCGTTAGCCATCGTCGTATTATCTTTGATCCCATAAAAGCGGTTTGACGACGTGTTGTTCGGGTGATAGCGGTCCCCGGTACCAAAGTAGACCCAGAGGTTGTTGTAACGGTCATATGCAAGGGCGGGCGCGTTAAAAATAGCCTGAGCCGGGTAATATTCTCCGGCAGCCGGCGGGTTGGCCTGAGAAGGCGCCGCGGTAAAGAGACGCTTGCCCGTCCAATTGGTTACAAGACCCCCGGATACCGTCGCCGGCGCCGACATGTCAAATTTCCATAATTGTCCGCCGACGTCGCCGATGTAGACCCGGTCGATGTATCCATCGTTGTTCAAGTCGACCGCCGCCGGACTCGCCGGGATGCTAAAATTCATGTACTGCCGGTCATCGGTGGAACCGGTCGCGTTGTAATACTCCCAAAGCTTGGCGCCGTTGGAAAGATCGATAACGAAGAACCCCTCACTGGTTTTGCTGCTGCCGGAGTAGTTGGCGAACGTGGTATCGAAGCCAGCGCCGACAAAGGCAACCCACTTGTCCGTGCCATCCGACATCTTGACTTTTCCAATCGCGGGCTCCGACCAGGTTTCACCGAGATTAGCGTCGGCAAAACTCCACAGATATTGCGGGCTGGTTGTATTGGTAATGTTCAGGCCGTAGTAACTGTTACCGCCGCGCCTTTCGCCGAATACCGCTATGGTTTTCCAACTGCCCCCGGTTTTAACATCTGCGACAATCGGGCTCGAATCGGCGTAATAGTCGCGTGTCCCGGAAACCGCGGTTAGATTTTTCAAATCGTCGAGCAGATTCGGCGGTATGAAAGCCCACGACTCCTCGCCGTCGACCTCGGTGAAAGCGTGCAGCATGCCGTCGTTCGCGCCAGTGAGGAGAATCGTGGCCCGACTCGCCTGGGCCGTCTTGAAAGCCGGGTACGACGTATCCGCAATGGGCAAGAAAGGCGGCGTCACCAACACCGGACTTGAATGAAAAATGTCCCCTAGCTTCCAAGGCCTCTCTTCCGTGGTATTGAGATCGCCGTCCTCGTCATTGTAGTCAGTGGCGCCGCGGATGTAATTGATGATCTGATCTTTCTCCGTAGTGTCCGCCGCGGCCAATAGAGACGTGGTGATCGCCGAATTCGATGTCGTAAAATTTTCCAGCGCGCTGCTGGCGTAGGTCTTGATGGTTCGGCTGGACGCGCTCTTGAGGCTCAGTTGCTGGCCCGCATCCCAAACCGGCGTTCCCGAAGGGAGGCCCTGGGCATCGACGGGAATCAGTCCGTTGGCATCCCTAGTGTAAGCTTTAAGAAAGCCTTTCCAGAAGGGACGCGATGGATTGGATTGAAATGACGCTAGGTAAGCTCTTGCGCTGCCGGTTGTGCCGGTGGTCGGAATAACCGGCGTAGCGAAAGAAAAAGTCGCGGCCATGATCTGACTTATGGCATCCTGAAGCGCAACCTCCAACTGCGCCGAATTGTTGGCAGTAAAATAGCTGCCGCCGCCATTCTTCGCCATCGTCTGGAGATCGGCAATGGCTTGCTTTTCGTCTGCGTTCGAAACATTCAAGCTAAATCCAATCGTGTGAACTAAAACATTTTGTGTCCCCGCATAAGTGGTCGAGTGATCTTGGGTAAAACGGTTAGTCGCCTCTGTCTTGGGGTTGACCGATCCATTCCAGAGCCCGTCCGAGATTACGACGATGAAGCTGGGCTGGCAAGAATACTGGATGGGACTGGATTGTCCGGGGTAGGTTCCTTTATAGTAATTGCCAGCGTCGCGCATCTGCTCACCCAAGGGGGTCCAGCCAGCGGGGGTTATCTGGTTAATGGAGTTGATCAGCGTAGTCTGATTCGTAGGGGTCATGTCTCGGATCGGTTCAACGACATCCCCGTTAGTGCCCGAAAACCTCATCAAGCCAAAGCGCACGCCCTCCACGTTGTTCACCAGATTGGTGAGAGTGCGCTTGGCGATCGTGATCTTCGGCTCGATACCGTCGCAACTCGAACAGTAGTAGTAATTAAGATAGTTGCCGTAGTAGAGGGTGACACTGGACCCACCGATTCTGCCGCTCCAATAGCCGGTTGTTGAAAGAGCGGTCTGGGCTGACGAACTGTTCACCGCCGATATGCTCGTGGCATAGACTGTGTAACAAGGATTTGAACTCCTGCAACTGAGCCCACCCGCGCTTCCACTCGTTTTCCTTCTGTACACCGTGGTCGTTGCCAGAGTGGTGCCGCGGTAGGCGATTGGGGTATAATTGGCGCTGCTGCTGTACGGAATGAGGGTGCCGGCTTCGTCGTTCATACTTCCCGAGCTGTCGAGCAAGATCATCACGTTGGGCGGGATGTTGTTGCCGAAAATGTCACTATCGTCCGCGAATAGCGGCCGCAGATTCCAGCCGTGCCAAAAAAGGATGGTGATGACTTGAATGATGGCAATTGTTTTTTTCATCAACATGGGGGTATCTCTCACTGGTTCACGGCATGATGCGAACCTGGGCTTCGACCTCGCGCGCGGCGGTCTCTGCGCCCACGGAAGGACAACTAGTCCCAGAGTTGAAAGTTCCGGTGACGTTAATTTGATACTGATAGTCCATAGCGGGCTGGGAATTGTAGTTGGCCGCCGCAAGGTTGGACCCCGGGTGGCGTGTCACGATCGGTTCGGAGGAGGGAAGCGAGCCGTCGCGGCGGCCGAATCTGTAACAAAGATTGCCGCCTAAATTTACCGGGGTCGAAGGAAAGGTCGGGTTCACCGTTAACGCGCTGGCAATCGCGTTAATCCCAGTATCCGCCGCGTAGAAAGCCCTGGTCCCGGTTCGGTAATTGGAGGTGATCTTGGTGTTGATGCCGCTGAAAAGCAGCCCGCCGCCGATGACGGAGAGCAGGATCGCCATGGTCATGAGAACCACCACCAGGCTGATGCCGCGCTCGTCTCGGAATTTGGTTATCATATTTTCATCCAATCGCCGCTGGTATTTCACGTTTCATCGCCTCCGCTACGATGGCACATTGTGATTACGGAGATCTGCGCCGGACGACATCGTGATCGTAGACTGGCCGCCGAACTCCACGTCCGGGCTCCTCGACTGTATCGTCACGGAGATCATAATCTTCTGAACCGAGATCAAGTTGGCGGCGAGATCTCCGCTGCAGTTCAAAGGATTGCCCGTCGAGAAACAGTAGGGAGCCGGCGCCGTACCGGAGGTCTGTTGAGGATAGTAGGTGAATAGAAAAGCGGCGGCGTTCCCGTCGGTCAGCGCCAGGCCGTTACGGGTAACGTTTGTGCCGTCGTAAGCAAATACAATGACCTCGTTGTCACCGCTGCACGCCCCGCTATTGTCTTTGTCATAGACAAAGCTGAAGCTCGTTGCCGTGGCGGCAGCGATTCCCCCGGTGGCATTACACGCGGTGGTGGGGAAATAGCCCGTGTTCCTGATTTCACGAACCATTACATCCAACACCGACATAGCGTACTCCTGGGCTTCCATTCGGCTCTCTTGTCCTTTGACCGTGTGGGTCTGCGAGCGAAACACTCCGTAGATGGTTCCCAGGACGAACAAGGACAGGCCGGCGGCTACCATAAGCTCTACCAGTGTAAATCCTCTTTGATCTTGAAGCGTCATAGATTGGCTCTTGATTTCGCGCCTCTGCATAAACCCCTTCATCGCCCTTTACTGAAAGACCGATGCTGAAAACGTCAGACTTTGACTGGTGTAATCCGTCCAATCGATCTTCACGTTAAGTTGGCTGACCCCTGTGACCGGAGTGTTGGCCGTAATTTGCCAACTGCGAGTAAACGTCGCGCCCGAGGCGACCGGGCTATCCGAGCATCCTGTGCTGTCATAGGAAGGGCAGACCAGGCTCGATAATGCGGCGCTGGTCATGGCTCGGAGTTCTTCTATTCGCGCCTGCGCGAGATTGACCGCGCTCGCATGCCAATGACTGTTTTGGTTGGTTCTGGTTAGCGTCACCGTGCCTACGGCCATACCCAACACGGCGAAGGAAAAAATAGTCATTGCTACTAAGATCTCAATCAACGTAAAACCAGCGGCGTTGCTGTTTCGTGAGGGTAAAAACTTTTTGCTAAAAGACATAAGACTGCACCGCTGATTCATAGTATTCTGACTCGACCAACCGGGGTCACTTCGACCTGCCGGATGGCGGTTCCATTGGACAACGTAATGGTCGCGGGAGTGCTCGCTGTTCCGCGGCTAGTAAAGACCGGATTAGCTGTTGGGGCCGTCAGGGCTATGCCCGGATAGAGCTGATCGATGTCATACGATTCACTCCCTAGGCTAAAAGAATAAACCCCGGTGCTCGTATTAAACGTCACGGTGTTGGAGTTGTTCTGGGAGATCGCCCTCATCCGCGCCAACTGTAAATCAGTGGCTACTTGGCGCGCCGCGTCGTTAAGCCTCAGTCCGGGAAGGGCCGAAAGAAATTGCGGAATGGCGATAGCCATCAGGATCGCCGCTACGCCGATCGTGGCCATCATCTCAATGAGCGTAAAACCGGCGCTATTTCGGCGATAGTTTCTTCCGTCCATAAAATTCAACATCGGCAGGGCAACTTGCCCCTCACTTCGGGTCCTCCAGTCGGCCTATGAGAGCCAAAAATGTGCCAAGCATGAACCGTGGGTGAGGGTGTTAGCGGTTTGGGAAATGTTGGATGTTTCGGGAAGCAACGAGGATTTGTTCGCCCACTCGGACCCATCAAGTTGATGACACAATTTGTAATCTTGATGACAATTGCAGCGGTTTGTGACTGGTTACGGCGGAGACTGGATTTGACACTTGAATACTTCGGTCCTTTTGAAAGGTGGCCCAAGCTCACCTGACAAATAGACAGACACGCAGTTAGCCCGGATTATTCAAACTCTGACGATGTTTTCGGGGTGAGCCCTCCGAAGCGAAGGCAATGGGTCTGTGCCTGGAAGCCGCCGGTAAGCTGACGGTGGTGGAGCAGAAGGCACGGAAATCGAACATACTACCGAGCACCGCAAAATTCATTGAACCTTTACGATCGGATGCCTTCGCCTCTCCAAGCTCACCCCTACATTGTGTCTTTGTTTCTCTTTGGGCCATGATGCGATCCGCCTGGAACGGTCCCGATGTTTTCGTGCCCTGTGGTTTGGGTGGTGCCTGCGGCGGGCTCTGAAGCTCGGTGAGGTTCGTCGTGTTCAATGAGACAATTTTCAACCAGCACCATAGCATGATATAATTTCGTCCCATGAAGACGAAGATACAAGTTTCCCTGACTGTGGCATTAATTGTCGCATGGTCCTTACCCCTGTCGGCGGACTACACTTTGGTCTTGAAGAACGGCCGCGCAATCACGGTTCAAAGCTACCGAGAAGAAGGTAGGATGATCAAGTTCTACGGGCTCGGTGGTGAAATCGGGCTCAGCAAGGATCAAATCCAAGCCATTCGAAAAACGGGCGACGGCGAGCGCCAAGACTTAAGCCTACCTGCTCCGGCGGTCGCCTCGTCACGCTCTTTCGGCGTCAGCCAACCGTCGTCTGATACACGACAGGTGGAATCCAGGGAGTCTACCGGCCCGGAGCAGACTCAAAGAGAGGACGCTGTGAACGAGGAATTAGAGCAGCAAAAGAGATTGAAAGAAATCACCGAGCAACTTGAAATTGCCAAGCAGCGTTACGTCAACGCGACGCAAGGGGGAGGCACGGCTGCAAACCTTAGCAAAGAAGGAATCGATGCGTGGGTAGCTGATCTAGGATCGAGAATCAAGGACTCCCAAAAGGCGCCGCTATCGGAATATACCCCAAAGATGAGAGAACTTAGCCAGTTGAGAAGTCAAATCGACAAGCTGCAAAAAGAGCGGGATGGGTTAGTACAAGAGATGAAAGCCAAAAATTCCGCGGCTAGTTCCCAGTAACTCAATCGTCAAAAATTTTGTGCAGCTGTGCCGTCGCCGCGGCCGCTTTGCTACCCGCGGGGTCAACGCGGATTCCGCGTTTGAAAGCTAAGGCACGCAGCAAAGTGCGAGCCTTCCGTAGCGAAGGCAATGGACTTCTGCCTCTAAGAGAATTGAGATCAGTAATGCCCTGAGCGGCATCCGTGACCCGCTGACAACAGATTGCCGAGCATGAAAAACGACTTTGATACTGCGGAGCTCGGTGCCTTCGCTACTCCAGTCTCGCTCAGTAGAGATTGTAACTTCAATTGCGGAATCCGGCGTCAATGGCGCCGGCTGATCTTGGCCATCTCGACGGTATAGCCCGCCAACACCTCGCCGATAATCATCGCCAGACAATGACCGTGGGACTCCCCGCGGTGAAGCAGCGCAACACCAGGTATCCTGCCTTATTTGCTTTTACGGGGTTAGGGCTTGAGAGAGGTGTCAATCGGCTCCGAACCTTGGGTTTGTTTCAGTTGGTTGCGCCAAAGCTGTTCAGCTGTCGGTAGGTTTTCGGAACCGGCTGCAAGAATTCGGGGGGTTATAAATACAACGAGCTCCTCGAAATCCTTTTGCCAGGAGGACTTCTTAAAGAGCCATCCGAAAACCGGAATGTCTTTGAGATAAGGAACCCCCGAATCTGAGCTGGAGCTTAAGTCCTTCATGATTCCACCGATGACAACCGTCTCACCATCTTTGACCAACACGTTGGCTTTTGCTTCTCGAGTGTTCTCTTGCGGAATACCATCTACTGGGCGACCAAAATCCAACGTGCTGGATTTCACGTTGATATTGAGCAACACAAAGCCGTCGGCTGAAACCTGAGGTACGACCTTCAGTATGATCCCCGCCCTGATTTCTCGGATCGCCCCCGCCTCTCCAACCGTCGCGGCGGTAGTTCTGATCCTAACGATATTGGCGCTCTCAATTGTCGACTCGACATTGTTCAATGTGACCACCGATGGACGGGAAATAATTTTAACGTTCCCTTCGGCCTCAGCAGCCGATAAGACGCTGGTAACGTTGTTTCCGAAATAACCGAATCGGAAACCGGTAGTGGGAGCGATCAACGGATTGTCGGGTGGTACCCCTTGGAGTCCGCCTGCAAAGGGCGGGCCCGCTAAAAATCTCGTACTGCTACGGATCAGGGCTTGATTGAATAGGGTTTCCATTTCGATCCCTAGAGATCGAGAAAACGTCGGCGTTGTTTCAATCAGATTCGATTCAATCAGAACTTGAGGGGTGCGAATGTCTAGTTTGGCGATCAGAGTACTGACATCGTCGATCACTTTCTTGATGTCTCGAACCATTATCGTATTACTGCGTTCGTCCATCACCAGCGTAGCATCCGGGCGCTTTGTCAAGAGGGGCTTAATCTGGGGCTCCAGATCCTTCACCTTGGCGTAGTTGACGTTGAAGTATACACTTTGCAGCGGCTCCTGATTGTCTTTCGCCTTCTGCGTTGCCGTCAGCGCGTCTTTTTCCGATTTCAACTGTCCCGACGTGGAAATGCGCACGACGTTGCCCACCTCTTCTCTACCTAAACCGTTGGTGTCGATGAGCAGATCCAGCGCCTGATCCCAAGGCACATCGACCAGACGCAAGGTGACTTTTTTGTTCACGTCCGCCGTCACCACGATGTTGAGACCGCTTACCTCAGCCAAAAGGCGGAAAACGTTCTTGATGTCAGCGTCCTTGAAATCAAAAGACAGTCTTTGCCCTGTGTATTTCTTCTTGCCGGTAGCGCTTTCGTCCTCGGCAGCGCTCGGACCTCGGCCTTCCACGGGGCTCCCCTTTAATTGCGCCGTGACGGCATCCAGCCGTTTGCCGCCTTTCACCAAGTTCAGCTCCCGTTTTGTTGTTACCTTTGGGTCGGCGGCGCCCACCATCACCTTGATACCGCCCTCCTCGGGCGTTGCGGTATACGAAGGAATACTGGCGGATGATATGTCTACGGTCATGCGCAGGTAGCCTTCCCCGGCGCTGAAGCGGACGGTTCCGACCAAACTCGTGGTGACGCGGAAAGTTTCAGCATCGGCCATCGGCCTGGCGTCGCCAAAAATGTCCAATACGATACGGGACGGTTGTGTGAGCGGAAAGTGACGATACTGCGAGATTGGTTTTGAAAGCTTCAATTGGAGAATCGTCTGACCGGCCTCTTCACGGACAGACAGGTCCTGAATCGTAGGCGATTGAGCATCGGCGGCCTGCGGCTTGGCCGGCGCCGGGCTTTTGTCGCCCGCGCGCGCTGAGACCGCCGGTTTCTCGGCGACGACGGCAATTTTTTGCTCGCCGGCAGTGGAAATACATCCCACCCATCCCGACACCAACATTATCCCAAGACCGCCGGCGCCAAACAATCGGAGCAACGCGGTCCATCCGTGGCACACACTGCTTGGAAACGGCGAGCCGTCTTTGTCAGGTTTACTCATTCCGACTTCTCCACGCTAAGCCTCATGCCGACGTCACGCTTCTTCTTCGCGCCGTACAAGTCAACATAAAACTCCTCGATTATAATTTCGTTGGGTTTTATTGCTTTGATCTTTCCATCGTTTACGCCGATGGGAGTCCCGATATGGACAACGTAACCGAGACCGGCGGAGTCCTCGACCATTGCTTTGGGCTCTTTAATGTCCCAGATAACCCCCACCAATTTGAGCTGTCCGATTTCGTAACGCTCCAGGGGTGCAAGGTTTTCGCGGCGCCGGGCGCTGGGTCGCACGTTCAGATTGAAGGGCCGAAATGGATCGCGCCTGGCTCCGGGCGAAAAACGCAGCCCTCCCGGTGATTGCGGTCCCGCTTCAGAAGCGGCGATGGAATTCGCAGGCGCCTTGGTGGATTGGCTTTCGGCGCCAGCCCCCCCGAGCCTAGCCTTCGCCGCACCTGAAAGGTCCTCCGAGCTTTTGCCAGTGGCAGCCGGAGTGCGCAAGCGTTCTTCTGTCGCTTGTTTGGTCTTATACGCAGGGGTCTCTACTTTCTCTTGTGCCGACAAGGGAACCGCCAGGAGAAATGAAAAGACCCAGGGGTATTTCTTGTGAAACGATCTCATAGCGCCTTATTTTTTGGCTTTTTCTGCTTTGGCTTTTTCTCCGGCGATCTTTTTTCTTTCAGCTTCGTCCAAAAATCGATAAGTCGTAGCCAGATTTGAAACATCGAGCACGACCTGATCGCTGGTCGTTTTCGGATTTCTAAAATCAATGTTATCGATGTTCACGATCCGGCTGAGCTTACTGACATCATCAAAGAAAGTTACGGCATTCTGGAACCCGCCCCGAACAACGATATCCACCGGGATTTCGGCATAAAATTCTTGAAAGTTCTCGGCTCGAGGCCGGAAGAGAAGAATCTCCAACCCTGCTTCCCGCGCTTTCGTTGAAAGGTTGCTTAACAGATCTGGAATCTCCTTGCGATCGGGCAACTGCGCCACCACCTCCTTGAGCTTGGCTTCGATTTCAACAAGCTCGTGTTGCAGCCGCGCCAAATTAGCCGCTTGCCGCTGCTTGCCGGTTTTTTCATTGCGTGTGGTCTCAACGCTTTCGGCCAACTTTGAGATTGCTTCCGATTGCGGACCATAGAGAAACGTATAGTAAAGGACCGAAAGTAAAATGACCGCGACCGCCAGAATGGCAATTTTTTGCGCCTGTGGCCTGGCCAGTATGTCATCCAGTAGTTTGTTCAACCTTTTTTCTCCTCCTTGGCGGGCGCTTTGAAGTCTCCCTTGGCACCAGAGGGGGGCGCGGGCAAATAAGAAATTGCCGATTTGATCGAGAATTTCTTGAACGGTCCGCTGTCTTGTCCGCCTTGGGAAGTTTCCACCAACTCGACATCTTTGAAATAGGCGTGCGTCGCCAATGATCTCAAGAACTCAGCGACCGTTTGGTTATCAGCCGCGACCCCGGTGATGGTTAACCGACCGCCGGTTTCCTTGAACTCCGTGAGCCATAGTCTTGGAGGTGTAGCAGAGGATAGACTCTCCATCACCCCTACCGGACCCGCTCTTTTCTTATTCAAATCGGAAATAATCCGGTGCTTGCTCGTGAATTCCTTGACCTTGATCTGTAGATCTCCAACCTGTTTGACCTTTGTATTAAGGGCCTGGATCTCACCGCGCAGATCAGCAAGCTCCTTCGCAAGTTTTGACAGCCGCAAATACTGTTCAAGGTACAAACCAAGAAACAGCAGCGCTAACACCCCCAACACGATCCCGCCGATGGTCAATTCGCGCCGGCGACTGATCGCAGCTTTGAGTTCTTTGACTGGGAGCAGGTTGACCCGAATCATTTATCCCCCGGCCTCCGAATTGACAAACCGGCGCCCACGGCAAACAAAGGCGCCAAATCAACCAAATTCGCTTGATCGACGCTTCTACCCAGGGAGAAACCCCGGAATGATTCGGCGAGCTCAACCGGCACGCCCATTCGTTCTTGCAGCAGTTCGCGTAGTCCGGGCAACTTGGCGCTGCCCCCGCTTAAATAAATAGACTTGAGACCTTCAGCCTCTTCGAAGGGAACTGCGCCGTAGAGGCTTACCGTCCTGCGGATTTCCTGGGTCAAGCTTTCAACTGTCGGCCGCAGCGTTGTTTCCAGATCCAACCCTTTGTGCTTTTCGAGAACACCCGTCAGCTTGAATCGCTCGGCCTCCTCCGCCGAGATATTAAGTTCTCTTTTGAGGTTGTCGGTAAATTCCTCCCCCCCCATCGGCAAATCGCCGGTAAAAATGGAAATGCCTTTATGCAACAGTGTAATACTCGTGTACCGGGCTCCGACATGGATCAACCCGATTACTCCGTTTCCTGCTTTCGTATAGTAATTGGTCTCGTACATGTTCTCCAACGCGAAATAGTCCACATCCATAATCGCCGGGGTTAGGGCGGCTTTTTGAATGACATCGGTGTAACTATTCACAATTTCTTTCTTGACGGCAACCAAAAGAACTTCCAACTTTTTGCCACCTTCGATGACATTGAGAATTTGATAATCAAGATTAACGTTTTCAAGATTTTCGGGAATTACTGAATTGGCTTCGAATTCAATATTCGCTTCGAGTTCGTTTTCCTCCTGCATCGGCATCTGGATTTTTTTCATGATGACGGCTCGTCCTGGGACCGCAGATATGACTTTGTTCGACTTGACGCCATTTTCTTGAATTAGTTTCCGAATGGTTTCGATTACCGGCGCCTGATCGACTACCAAGTTGTTTTGAATCGCCTTTGCGGGCAGAGGTAGGACTCCCAGATGGATCACGCGGTAGGCGCTCTTCTCGATCACGGTTTCAACCAACTTGATCGAACTGGAACCGATATCGAGCGCGACGAACCCATCCTGCCGCCCGAAAGAAAGCGGCATGCTGAGATTAACTTTTTTCAGGAATTCAAACATTCTTACTGTTTGAAGACTCGTTCCCTTTGCTTAATCTCAAGACCCAAGGCCAACAAAATTTTTCTCTTGGTTGCCATTCTGCAATCTTTTCCTTTTTCAATGCGATCCAAGGTTAGAGGAGAAATTCCGGCCATTCGCGCAAGCTCAGATTTGCTCAACATCTTCTCCTCACGGATTTTCTTGACGTTATTTGTTTGATTCATTGTCCCGTCACCTTCTCACCCGGTTTTCGGTGGAACAAGGGTGTATTATCTAGCCGATTGCGACCATAAGTCAACCAAAATTAACTATTGTTATGCATAATTAAATGCCTATTTTCTGCGCAAATACGCAAACTTGTTGCCAGGTACGACATTTTCACATAACCATCTAAAAAGATAAGCTTTTATGGGGTAACGGAAACTCGATGATTTGGACATATTCACGAGTTGCCCGGCAGTTCGGAACGGTCCTCGACGCCTTTGACAGTTCTTGAACAAGTTCGCCATTCCAGGTCCCTTCGTCAGATTGCTTTTACCGCGACCGACCGTTAAAAAATTCCCATGGTTAGTGAGGCGACAAAATTTGCCCGCGTCGTGATCCCCTCGCCATTAAAACAGCCCTTGACATACGCCGTGCCACGAAGCGCTCGGCAACAGATTTCCGTGGGCACACGGGTATGGATTCCACTGGGAAGACGCAAGGTTATCGGAGTTGTGATCGAGTTGCTCGGGACCACTTCCCTGACTGAGATCAAAGAAATCGAAGCGATTCTGGATGAGCGGCCGATTCTCGACTCCAAGTTACTCCGGCTCGCTCGGTGGATGTCGCAATATTATGTCGCGACGCTCGGTGAGGTGTTAACGACGATCTTGCCGTCAAGTTTGCGGCCACAAAGCAAACGAACGGTGTTCGCGGGCGCCGGGGCATTTTCTTTCAGTCAAATGTGGGACGAAAAGGTTTTTGAATCGCTCAGAGAAAGCAGCCGGGGACTGAACTTCGAAACCTTGATGCGAAAATTTCCCGGCGAAGACATCAACCGTGCGCTCCGACGGCTCAAATCCATGGGCGCTATTGAAATCCGCGAAAGCATGCCGGAACAACGCAGACGATCGAAAAAAGTCAATTTTGCGACCGAACCCGCGCACCCCGACCGTGCGACGCGATTTGCGCTCACGTCTGAGCAAGCAATTGCGCTAAGCGCAATTGCCAATCGCCTTAGCCACGGAGGTTTTGAAACGTTTCTTCTGCATGGCGTCACCGGCAGCGGCAAGACAGAAGTCTACCTTCGCGCCATGGAGCAAGTTCGCGAATCGGGTCGTCGTAGTCTCATCCTGATTCCGGAAATCTCATTGACCCCGCAACTCATCGACCGTCTTAACGGTCGATTCCCGAGGCGGGTCGGGGTGCTGCACAGCGCGCTGAGCGGTGCGGAGCGCTGGGCTCACTGGTGGAACATCGCCCGCGGCAACGTCGATGTCGTGGTCGGGGCGCGCTCGGCGGTTTTCGCGCCACTACCGGACCTCGGTTTGATCATCGTAGACGAAGAGCATGATCCTTCGTACAAGCAAGAAGAGGGCGTCCGATACAACGGACGGGACGTGGCGGTGGTGCGTGGCAAATTGACCGGCTGCCCGGTAATTTTAGGGTCAGCCACTCCGGCTATCGAGAGTTATGAAAACTGTCTTCGGGGGCGCTATCGCCTTCTTGAAATCACCAAGCGAATTTACCAACGGCCTCTGCCGCAAATTGATATCGTTGATCTCAGAGCGGAATCTGCACAACGAAAATCAGATCCGGCAGCTTCCCACGCGGGGAAAGGTGACGACCATCCGCTTGTTTCCAAGCGGCTCGTCAAAGCGTTAATCGAGAATTATCAAAGAGCGCGCCAGAGTCTGATTTTTCTTAACCGTCGAGGGTTTTCCAATTTCCTTCAGTGCAAGCTCTGCGGTCATGTCATTCGTTGCTCCCATTGCAGCGTGACATTGACCTTGCACCTCAAGCAAGGAAGCCTCTGTTGCCATCACTGCGATTACCGCAGGCCGATTACGGACTCCTGTCCGGAGTGCAGGAATGCGACACTCCGCGAGGTGGGAGTGGGAACCGAGCAAATCGAGCAAAGTTTACAGCGTATTGTCACCGGGGCGCGGGTTGCGCGTATGGATCGAGACACGAGTGGCAAAAGAGGAGTCCAGGAGAAATTGATCCGCAGCTGGCAAAATGGGGAGATCGATATTTTGGTGGGCACGCAGATAATCACCAAAGGCCACGACGTCAGCGGAGTGACCCTGGTAGGAGCTTTGCTCGCCGACCTCTCGCTGAACTTGCCGGACTTCCGCGCCGCCGAGCGAACCTTTCAACTGTTAAATCAAGTGGCTGGGCGATCCGGTCGCGGCGACGACCCCGGCCATGTCATTGTCCAAACGTACGCGCCGGACCATTATGTTTTTCAATACCTAATCAGCCACGACTACAAGGGCTTTTTTAAGTTGGAGCTGGAGTCCCGGCGCGCCTTGAATTATCCGCCCTTCAGCCGTTTGGTGAGTTTTTGCATCGACGGACCGAAAGTCGCCGATGTCGAATCCAAGGCCAAAAAACTCGCGGAGATCTTGCGCGAGCGGCACGGAGCAAACTCAAAGTACCGGGACCAAATCGAGATACTGGGACCGGCACCGGCGCCCATCGCGAAACTGCGCGGTCGTTATCGTTGGCAACTCCTGCTCAAAGGCAAGCAAGTTTCCGCTCTATTGGAATTCGCCAACATCGCTCGCGAATTATTGCCCCGTTCCGGCAAGGCCCGACTTCACATTGATGTCGATCCCTTCAGTATGTTATGAAATTTTGACGTCATGGCGATTCTGGAAATCTTAAAATACCCGGAGCCAGTACTGAGCCGTGTGGCCCCGCCGGTGAAAAACATCACCGGCGACACCGTCAAGCTGCTAAGCGACATGCTCGACACGATGTACGCCGCGCCCGGCATCGGACTCGCCGCGCCACAAGTGGGCATCTCGCAGCGCGTCATCGTTTTGGACGTCAACCACGAAAACCCACACAAGCAAGTCTACAAACTCATTAACCCCGTCATTACCCGCGCGGAGGGGAAAGTCATCTGGGAAGAGGGCTGCTTAAGCGTCGTCGATTTTACCGCAGAAGTGCGCCGGGCGGCACAGGTCGAGGTCACCGCCTTCGACGAAAACGAAAAAGAAATAAAGATCGAGGCCGAGGGGCTTTTTGCCGTTGCCTTGCAACACGAGATCGATCACATCGACGGTAAACTCTTCATCGATCGCATCAGCCGCCTGAAACGGGATCTTTATACGCGGCGGCGCAAGAAAATGCTGCGCACGGGCGTCGTTCCTCCGGCTGATAACGCGCGCGTCCTGATCTAGGACTAAAACGGCTGCGATCGCCAGTATCGTTCCCTGTTCCGGGAGTTAACCCATGTCCCACACCTGGCCGATTGTTTTTATGGGCACGCCGGCAACTGCTGCCGCGACGCTGGAGCAATTGCTTCAGGGACCGGATCGGATTGTCGGGGTTGTGACCCAGCCCGACCGGCCGACGGGCCGGGGCCAAAAAACCGCTCCGTCGCCGGTGCGGAGCGTGGCGGAGACTCATAGCATTCCCGTTGTGGCGCCGGAAAAAATCCGCGCCCCGGAATTTCTGGGTACTCTCAGAAATTGGCGCCCCGAGATCATCGTGGTGGTAGCCTATGGGCGGATTTTGCCGAAAACAATTCTCGAACTAGCGCCGCGCGGTTGCCTGAACGTACACTATTCGCTTCTACCTAAGTACCGCGGCGCCGCCCCGGCCGCTTGGACGATCATCAACGGAGAGCCGATAGCCGGAGTTACGACGATGCGGTTAGTCGAAAAGATGGATGCCGGCCCCGTTTATCTACAGGAATCCATTGCGGTGGCTCCTGACGAAACATCGGGCTCCTTGCAAACTAAGCTAACCCCGATCGGTTCCCGGTTACTCCTCGAAACCCTGCGCCAGCTCAAAGAAGGCGGATTGCAGCCACGGGAGCAAGATGAAAGCGCGGTGACGTTTGCGCCGATGCTAAAGAAAGAAGATGGTCGCATCGACTGGAACCAATCGGCCCTGGTGATCGAACGGTGTGTACGCGGCTTTGCCCCATGGCCCGGCGCCTATACCCATTTCGGAAATAAATTGCTCAAGGTTCATCGGGCGAAGGTGCTCCCGGGTGATAGCAAAGGAAATCCGGGCGAAGTCATCCGTGCCGATGCCAGTGGTCTGTGGATCGCAACCGGTGCCGGAATTATCGGCCTGGATGAAGTTCAGCTAGAAAACAAGAGACGGCTCCCGGGCGCGGAGTTCATCAAAGGCGCAAGGATTACGACCGGTGACCGCTTCTAACGGGGAAACAAGCGTTCGCCGGCTTGCCAGTGAGATCCTGCTCAAGGTCGATATCCAAAAAGCTTACGCGGACATTCTTCTCGATCAGAGGATAAGAATCCAAAGACTCCAAGAGCGAGACCGTGCATTGCTTACGGAACTCGTCTACGGGACACTTCGCTGGCGCGGCGCCATCGACGCTCAGCTGAACCGCCACCTGCGTCGCCCCTTGGCAGAAACGGATCCCTTCATTCGAAATCTGCTGCGGGTTACCCTGTACCAGTTACTCTTTCTCGATAAGATTCCCGATTACGCCGCCGTCAACGAGGCCGTACAGCTCGCCAAAAAACACGGCGGCGGCAAAGTCGCCGGATTCGTCAATGGAGCTTTGCGCAACTTTCTTAGGCGCAATAACGAGACCGCAACGCCGCAAGCAACCGATGACTCAATTGCCGTCCTGGCGGTCAAGTACTCGCATCCTGAATGGCTGGTGAAAAAATGGCTCGAATATTTTGGTCTTGAAGGCGCGAAAGAACTGATGCGCGCAAACAACGAACGATCGCCGCTGGTGCTGCGAGTGAATACTCTGAAAAGCGACCGTCGAGCATTGCTGGATTTGCTCGAAAGAAACGGTGTCACGGCCGTTGCCACCCAATGGTCACCTGAGGGGGTCTGGGTGCAGTCAGGTTCGGCTGTCGACGGGCTACCAGGATTCCACCAAGGGCTTTTTCAGGTCCAAGGCGAGGCTTCCCAGTTGGTGGCTTATCTCTTAGCATCTCAACCCGAGGAGCGCGTGCTCGACGCCTGCGCAGCTCCTGGCGGCAAGACCACGCACATCGCCGAGCTTATGAACGACGCCGGTGAGGTGACGGCATTAGATATTTCCGCGAGGGGTATCGAGAAAATTCGCGATAACGCCGCTCGGCTCGGCCTCACATCGGTCCGCGCGCTACGCTCCGACGCGAGCCGCGATTTTCCTGGCTCATTCCTTGGTCACTTCGACCGCGTTCTTGTCGATGCGCCCTGCAGCGGTTTGGGCACGCTACGCTCCCATCCGGAGATCAAATGGCATCGCAACCCAAGCGACATTGAACGACTTGGTCGTTTACAAGAGAAAATCCTCGATCGCGTCGTTCCATGCCTTAGGCCGGGGGGAGTGTTAGTGTATTCCACCTGTACATTGACCCGAGACGAGAACGAACAGGTCGTCGAGAGTTTTCTTAAGGCTCATCGGGAGTTTGAGTTGGAGAATGCGGCAGGATATCTTCCCGAACAGGCGAAATCGATGGTGCAGGGGAGCTACTTCTTGGCCTTACCCCATCGTCACAACACCGACGGGTTTTTCGCCGCGCGCATGAGAAAAGTCGCTTGAAAGGCTCAAATGAAAATCGCTCCGTCGATACTCTCCGCTGATTTCAGCCGGCTCAAGGATGAGATCCAGGCCGTCGAAGCGGCCGGCGCGGACTGGCTCCACGTCGACGTTATGGACGGCCATTTCGTGCCCAACATTACCATCGGTCCAGTGGTGGTTGAATGGGTGCGCAAAGTCACCAAGATTCCCGTTGACGTTCACTTGATGATCACCGATCCTGACAAGTACGCGCCTGAATTTATCAAGGCGGGCGCCGACTGGGTTTCTATCCACCCGGAGACTTGCGTCAATCCGAACACGACGCTGCGAAAGATCCGCGACCTGGGCGCGAAGGCATCGATTGCGGTCAACCCCGATGTTCCACTCAGTAGAGTCGAGGCATGCTTCGCGGATATCGACATGATTCTCATGATGACCGTGTTCCCGGGCTTCGGTGGCCAGGCGTTCATTCCCGACGTCTTGCCCAAGATCGAAGAGGTCGGAAAACTCATTGACCAGCGAAAGCTCACGATATGGATCGAAGTTGACGGCGGGATCAAGGCCGACAACATCGATCGCGTCGTGCGCGCCGGCGCCGAGGTCATCGTCTCCGGTTCCGGTATCTTCAAGACGCCGGATTACACCGAGACCATTCGGCAAATGCGCCGGGCCGTGGGAATGGTAATGGAGGATGGAGGATAGAAGATGGAGGATCGAGTCTAGCGATCTTCGATCTTCCATCCTCGATCTTCGTTTCTTCGCTCGGCGAGCCGCGACGAGCAACTTGTTTTCTCGTCTCGGTGTGGTACTTTGTGCGGGTCGGGGCGTGGCTCAGCTTGGTAGAGCGCACGGTTCGGGACCGTGAAGTCGGTGGTTCAAATCCACTCGCCCCGACCATTCACTCAATTCCCCCGCGCCTAAACCCCCCAGGATCAATTCACACCGAGATTCGACGGATCGCTTCGATTCTCTCCACCGGCGTCGGGTGCGAGTAGTGGTAGAAGGAATACCAGGGATGAGGCGTCAAGTTCGAAAGATTTTTAACCGTTAAATTGACCAGCGCTTCTTCCATCGGCCTGCCGTCCCGCAGCGTGACCGCGGCGAACCGGTCGGCTTCATACTCATGCCTGCGGGAGAGCAGGTTCATAAGCGGTGCCAGGTAAAACGTGAAGGGCCCGGAAAGCAGGCTAAAAAGTACCAGCGCGGCGTGGCTCGTCGGCTGCAAAGCGAAAGCCGAAAACAACGGCCGGTATTCGACCAATAAGCTAAGAATTGAAAGCCCAACGAACAAGAAAAGGCTTTGCACCACCAACATCCGTCGAATGTGCTTCATCTTATAGTGGCCCATCTCGTGGGCTAAGACCGCCAATCCTTGCTCGATGTTCATCTGCTCGATCAAGGTATCGAACAAAACGATCCGCTTGGCCTTGCCTATCCCCGTAAAGTAGGCGTTAGAGTGGGCCGAGCGCCGCGAACCGTCCATCGAGTAGATGCCGCTCGTGTGGAAACCGACTTGCTCAGCCAACTTAAGAATTCGGTTCCGGAGATCGCCGTCTTTCAAGGGCTCAAACTTGTTGAACAGCGGCGCGATAAAAGTCGGGTAGATGACGATCATAAGAAGCTCAAAGCACGAGATGAAGACAAACGTCCAAATCCACCAGTAGCGCCCCATGACTTCCATCAGCCAAAGGATGACGAAGAGAAACGGAACGCCGATCACGAGACCGAGCAGGAGACCTTTGAGTTTATCGGCCACATAAAGTCTCACGGTGGTCTTGTTAAATCCGAAACGAGCTTCGAGTCCGAATGTTGCGTAAAGATCGGCCGGCAGGCCCGCGATGGAGAAGATGGCGCCAACCGCAAGACAGAAAATAATTCCGTGGGTGCGCGCCATGGGAAAAAACCGGTTCGCGAGAGTGCTTGAGAACGCATCGAAAAGCGGCAACAACCCAGTGAATAGAACGGCGAGCAACAGCGCCCGCGCGTAAAGGTCGGTCCAGCGATGAAACCGGCCCTTGGCGAGCGCGTACTGGACGGACTTATCGTAATCCGCTGACTGGATCTTCGCACGAAAGCTGTCCGGTATGTCTCGCGCGGCCCAGCGCGCCCGCACATGGCGCAGGTTCAGCTCGTTGAGCGTGAATTCGACGAGAAACTCAAGCGCGAACAGAGCAAGGAACGACCCGACGATCAGTTGTTCCATGAGGAGGAGCGAAGACAAAAAGGATGTTCAAGGTTCAATGTTCCAGGTTCAACGTTTCAATTCGTTTCGGACCTTGAGCCTTGAACTTTGAACATTGAACTCTGGATTTCCGCGCTCGTTCCGCAGGGCTCGCGTCTCGATGGGTGCCATGCGTGACTCATCCCGGCTACGCGGCAGGCGTATCGTAGCTAAATGTGAGCTTGCCTTCGTTCTCGTCGACCTCGACCTTGCCGCCGTTTTGCAGCTTGCCGAAGAGGATCTCGTCGGCAAGAACCCTTTTGATTTCGTTCTGAATCAAGCGGGCCATGGGCCGGGCGCCGAAAGCCGGATCATAGCCACGCTCTGCGAACCAACGGCGCGCCCTGGGTGTAAGCTGCAAGAAGACTTTCTTTTCGTTGAGCTGGTGGTCGAGCTCCATGATGAATTTTTCGACGACGCGCTCGATAATCTCTGGGCTAAGAGCGTTAAACGTGACCATCGCATCAAGCCGGTTGCGAAACTCGGGGCTGAACATTTTCTCGATGGCTTCCTTGCCCTTGCCGACATTGGACTGGGCGGCGAAGCCGAGCGGCGAGCCGCTCATCTCGCGGGCCCCGGCATTGGTGGTCATGATCAGAATGATGTTGCGGAAGTCGGCCTTCTTGCCATTGTTGTCTGTGAGAGTCGCATGATCCATCACCTGGAGCAGGATGTTGAACAGGTCAGGATGGGCCTTTTCAATTTCATCGAGCAGCAAGACCGAATAGGGATTCCGATTGATGGCGTCCGTGAGTAAGCCGCCCTGATCGAAGCCGACGTAGCCCGGTGGCGCGCCGATGAGCCGCGACACGGTATGCTTCTCCATGTATTCGCTCATGTCGAAGCGAAGAAATTCAATCCCCATGACCTGGGCTAATTGCTTGGCCACCTCGGTCTTGCCAACGCCGGTGGGGCCGGAAAAGAGGAAGCAGCCGATGGGTTTTTCGGGGTGCCCCAGACCCGAACGGGAGAGTTTGATGGTACTGGCAAGGGTCTCGATCGCCGTGTCCTGACCGAACACGACCAGTTTCAGATCCCGGTCCAGATTCTGCAATTGCTCTTTATCCGAGGTCGATACGCTGCGCGGCGGGATCTTGGCGATCTTGGCAACCATCTTCTCGATGTCTTTGGGACCGATGGTTTTTTTGCGCTTTTCCGCCGGCTGGATCTTAACCGCTGCGCCGATCTCGTCGATGACGTCGATGGCCTTGTCAGGCAAGCGCCGGTCGTTGATATGCTTGGCCGACAACTGAACCGCCGCTCGGATGGCCGCCGTGCTGTAGTGAACCCCGTGGTGTTTTTCGTAGTGAGACTTTAAGCCTTCGAGGATTTTGTAGGCTTCTTCCTGACTGGGCTCAGGAATTTCGATCTTCTGAAAACGGCGCGCCAGCGCGCGGTCTCTTTCAAAGTAGCTCTTATAGTCATGATAGGTCGTCGAACCGATGCACTTGAGCTCGCCGGAAGCGAGCGCCGGTTTCAAAATGTTCGACGCATCCATCGAGCCGCCGCTGGTAGCGCCGGCGCCGACGATGGTGTGAATCTCGTCGATGAAGAGGATCGCGTTTGGCCGCTTCGCAAGACCTTTCAACACCCCTTTCAAGCGCGCTTCGAAGTCGCCGCGAAATTTGGTTCCCGCCAGGAGCGCGCCCATATCGAGGGCGTAGATTGCAGCGTCTTTGAGCGCATCGGGAACCTCGCCTCGCTGAATTTTCAGCGCCAAGCCTTCGGCTAGCGCGGTCTTACCCACGCCGGGATCGCCGACATAGATCGGATTATTTTTGCGCCGGCGGCACAGCACGTGAATCGTCCGTTCGATTTCGTCTTCCCGGCCGATCAGTGGATCGATCTTCCCCTGCGCAGCTCGATCTACCAGGTTGACGGTAAACGCCTCTAAAGGATTGACCCGCGAAGCTGGTTTTTCTTCTTCGCCCTGTTCCTCTTCTTTTTGCGGCCATTCCTCTCCGGTGGCGATCTTCGAGATGCCGTGGGAAACGTAGTTCACCACGTCGAAGCGCGTAATGCCTTGTTCTTCTAACAGATAGACCGCATAGGAATCGGGCTCCCGGAACATCGCGATAAGCAAATTGCCGCCCGTGATCTCTTTTTTTTCAGCCGATTGGGCGTGAATCACGGCCCGTTGCAAGACCCGGTGAAAGCCCAAAGTCTGTTGCGGTTCCTGGATCAGCCCTTCAGGAAGGGCTTCCAACTGACCGTTAAAAAATTCCTCGAGAGCCTTTCTTAGCCGTTCGAGGTCACCGCCGCAGTTGAGGATCGCCGCGCTGGCATCCTTATCGTGCAACAGAGCGTAAAGCAGATGCTCCAAGCAGACATACTCGTGCCGGCGGCGTCTAGCCTCCTTCAACGCCGCGTTTAGCGTGGTTTCCAGTTCCTTGCTGATCATCCTATGCTTCTTCCATCGTACATTTTAGCGGATATTCATGCTGGCGCGCTAGATTTTCCACCAGGGTGACCTTGGTCTCCGCTATCTCATAGGTGTAAACGCCCGCCACGCCAAGCCCTTTCTTGTGGACATGGAGCATGATTTGCACCGCTTCGGTTTGCTCCTTGTGAAAAACATACTGGAGCACCTGTACAACGAACTCCTTGGTAGTATAATCGTCATTGTGGAGCAAAACTTTGTAGAGCGGGGGCTTTTTTAGCTTTTTCTTAGTCTCGGAGACTACTTCGTGGTCGAATTCGGTTTCCCTACGGCTCATAAACTTCCATCGCTCCCTGGAAACGGTTTGAATTTAACATGCCGCGCCGCCGTCCCGCAATCACCGCCCCGGTCCCCGTCGAATTGCATTTAGCCGTTTATCATGGTTTGTTTTTTGATCGGAACGAAGCGTTGTATGGCCCACGGAGTATATTAGATCCGAAGGCCGTTAAGCCATTTGCCTAGGTCCCCCGGGGAAAAGAGGTACACCATGCTTTCCAACAAAGTCAGCGAGATCATGACGACCAACCTCACGACCACGCAGGTTTCTACATCCATATTCGACGTCATGCAACTAATGGCATCACAGGACGTTGGCCGGGTCATTATCACCGACCAGGAAGTCCCGGTGGGAATTTTTACCGAAAAGGATGTTTTAAGACGAGTCGTAATCACAAAGGTCGACGCCAAAAAAACGGCGATCAAAGAGGTCATGACGGCCCCGATCCACGCGGTGCGCGAAGAAACCCATATCGTTGAGGCGTTCGCCCAGATGTATCGTGGCAAGTACCGACATCTCCTGGTGCGCGGGCGGCGGGGAAAAATCGTTGGCATCGTCTCCATGCGGAGGATTCTCAAACTCGCCGTCGAGCTGGGGCAAGGAATGAGCGAAACAAAAACCATGGCGAGTATCACCAGCGAGGCGGTGGCCACGGTTGACCAGTCGCTGTCCGTCTATCAAACCATCGACCTGATGGACAAAAACGGAGCCAGTGCAGTGGTGGTCACCGCGGCAGGAAAACCCACAGGAATTTTTACCGAACGCGACGTGCTAAAACGAGTAGCCACTAAAGAAATCAGCACGAAGGATACCCCCGTGAAGGAAGTCATGACTGCGCCGTTGATCACGATGCCCCACAGCACTCTAGTTGGCGATGTGCTCGCGGAAATGTATCGACGTGATATCCGCAACATGCCGGTCAGCGGCGATAACGGTGACCTAATCGGCATCGTATCCATGCCCGACATATTACAGTATGCACAGGCGTTCGACATCGACGAAAAGGTCCGACAAACCTGGAAAGAAGTTCAGGAACACTATGATTCCGAAGAGCATTTTACGCCTGGTTAAAACGACTAAGCCGTTGTC
>Ga0209751_10000897_pt1 | contig 31361 bp, 29 predicted proteins | sample RifCSP13_1_FD_184019 | JGI IMG/M metagenome (GOLD analysis project Ga0209751, IMG submission 184019) | Soil microbial communities from Rifle, Colorado - Rifle CSP2_sed 13_1 (SPAdes) (version 2) | ecosystem: Environmental > Terrestrial > Deep subsurface > Rock core/Sediment | place: Rifle...
CCGCTTCAGCGAGCGCGGAGATCTTTCGACATTCAAGGATTCCGCCACACCAGTGCGGATCAGGCTGCACGATGTCATACACACCGTCCTCGAGGAAATCTCGAAAACGGTGGATTCCCCATTCCAGTGAATTTGACATCTGTCACCTTCATTTCGGCCTTTAAACATTGCCCAGCGACCAACTTGGCATCTCTACCACAGGTGCACGCATCTGGTAGGGATATCTGGTCCACATCTCTTCATCGACCAACACTCCCAAACCTGGCCCATTAGGCACTGCCAATTGTCCGTCACGTATCGCAGGTGGCGAGAGGATCGGTTCTTTGAGCATCTCTCTCCAAACCCGATCGAAAGTAAACGTGTACTCAAGCATCCAGATACTGTTAACCGACGCACCCAAATGAAGATTTGCGGCCAGGGCTAGCGGGCCGGCCGCGGAATGCGGCACCACCGGCACACCGAAGGTCTCCGCTAATGCGGCGATTCTCCGGCATTCCGAGATTCCTCCAGATATGGCCGCATCAGGTTGAATCACGTCTGCTCGCCGGTGAATCAAGCAATCCTGAAAATCCTGCGTGAGAAAAAGGTGTTCTCCGTAAGCAATTGGCACAGGCGACTTTTGCACCAGGCGAGCAATCCCCTCTCGATTGTGCTGAGGGATCGGCTCCTCAAAGAAGCGTATGCCCAGATCCGCCAGAGCGTGGGCCACTTCCAGTGCCGTTCGCACTGTGTAGTGCTCGCCCCCATCAACCATCATCTGAACATCATCGCGGATCAACTTGCGCAGAGCGCGTAATGTATTTAAATCGCGTCGGAAATCGAGCCCCAGTCGGACCTTGACGGCGCGGACCCCTCGACTAAGGCAAGGCTCCAATAACTGTAGATGAACTTCTGGTGGCCCCTCTTCCAGCACTGTGCTGGAGGCATACACTGGAATCTGATCCCGCAAGCGTCCGCACAACCGACTCACCGATTCGCCTTTGATCTTGCCGACTAGATCCCACAGCGCGATCTCGACCCCGCTAATGGCTTGAATCGCTATTCCTTGATCGCCCAGGCGCCTGCGAGTCCAGCCACGCAGTTTAAGGATCAGCCGCTCGAGGTCCAAAGGATCTTCTCCCAGGAGAAGTGGACTCAGCGCCTCGTCTATGATTGCCTGTACACTAAGTGGATAGTTGCACCCGTAGCTATCGCACACCTCACCATACCCGGTGACGGAGTCTTCGGTTTCGACTCGCACCAATAGGTGGTAGAGCGGACGCTCAAACAGATATATGGGCTGTTCGACAACGTGGGTAATGGGTACGGCTTTGAGCGATACAATTTTCATCGTGCTATCGTAAGCTCAGGAGAATACTTCATTTGTATCCTCACTTCCCTTCCTGAAGCAGGTCCACCGGATCATATTCGATGCCTCCCTTAATGACGCGGTAGATGCGTCGCACGTTTCCGATATCTGAGAGGGGATTCGCCTCCAAGATCAACAAATCGGCTAGCTTGCCTGGCTCAACCGTCCCGAGATCTTTCTCTCGATCAACCATGCGCGCGGCATTAATGGTGGCGGCTTGAAGCGCCTCCAGCGGTGACAAGCCTGCTTCAACCAACAGTGCCAACTCTAATTGGCTTGCTAGACCCAGCAACACGCCAGTACCTGAACCGGCACTGGATGTATCCGAACCAAGCACAACCACAATCCCCGCATCCTGGAGCCTCTTCAAGTTTGCCCTTAAAACAGGGAGATTGGCTTTCGCCTTTGAGAGGTTGTTCCACCTTGCCTCCCACTCTTTAACCCTCGCTGAGTTCATTCCCAACTCGAAGACTTCTTTCGGGATTATCCCCCGATCGTCGAACGCGGCTTCCCGCCGAGCCCAACCGCCGGTATCAGCGACTGACTCAAAGATCGCGTGCGTTGTGATGTAGACCGCATGATTCTTTTTCATTAAAGAGACGAACTCGTCATCAACCGGTTCCGAGATAATGCCGTGCACCAGCCCATCAGCGCCCGCCTGCAAGACCTCTTTGGCATATTTCAAAACAGGAGCATGGACATAAGCCTTAAGCCCCTGTTTATGGGCTTCGTCTATGATTGCCGCGACCACGTCCGATTTGAGCATCGGCCGGGGCTGGTTAGTAACGTAGCTCAAATCGTCGTAAACGATCTTCACGCCGTCCACGCCTGCGGCTTTCAAGTCCCGCACCTGGCTGCGGGCCTCATCCGCGGACTCGGGTGTGTAGGCCCCGAGGGATGCACCATGCCCTCCTCTCGCGGCAAATCGAACGCCCACACCGAAAAAATGTGGATAGGAAGCAGGATCTGCTGCTGCCAAATGCTTGAGATCAGCGAAAGATCGCAAATCTGGAATCCCCTGATCGAAAACGGTCGTAAATCCCCAGCCAAGCATTCGTGCGAGGTTCTTTCTAAAATCAGAAGGCCCTTCCTTGAAACTAAAAGTACCTTCGCCGAGGTGATTGTGCATATCAGCCAAGCCCGGAATCACGTATTTGCCTCGAGCGTCAATTGTCGGCGCACTTCGCGGGAGGTTCGTTCTGTTTCTTGGACCAACCCAGGTAATGCGGGTGCCCTCGAGGAGGAGGACTGCATTCTTAAGCGGAGGCCGACGTGTTCCATCGATCAGGGTGACGCCAGTAATGACCTTTACCTTCTTTGCTTGCCCGCTTGCCGTGGCCGCGGCAAGCAACAGCATGGCGAAAAAGCTGAATAGAAGCTTCATCGAGCCTTCCCTTTTAGCGAGCTAAACCTAAACAGTTTGATGGTGGCAGGAGGAATAGTGAATAGGAATGCAAGCGAACTAGTTGAGCTGGCTTTGTTACCAGCCATACTCCTGGATCAGGGACGCGCTACCGCCATTCCAGCTCCCAAACTGGCGACAACCTCTGACGTACTTTGTCCCATACCCACGGCTTGCTTGTCTTTGTTGCTCTCAATGCCGCGCTCTTTACTATCCCTGCGCTCTAACCGCCACATTTCGAGGCCTAAAAAGACATGAGTTTCACATTGTGAGATGGCATATTATATATCAAACCGGCCCTGGCAAGGTCAATGTTTTTCAGTTTTTGGCGGGAGAAGCTGCGTTTTATTGAGTTATGCATCAACTGATGGGTTGGAGCCTAGGCGGGGATCGGTGGTTGGATAGACAGTCTGTGACCCAACTCTTTGAGATCTGCGACCAATTTGGCCCAAAGAGGTATGCCATTAAGCTTTCGGTCCTGATGAATAAGAAAGCCTCTTTCGCCGGGGAGATAGATGCGATCGACACCCTCAACTGGTTCCGAACTTTTGACATGCCCGATCATCTCATCAACCCGACTTTTAAATTGATCGACCGCGATGAAGCGACCGATATCCAGCGCGAAAAAACTGTGGCAGATGCCCAGGGGTTGGGACATATCCCGGCCAAAGCCTCCGACGGAGACACTGAACAGGCCGCCGCTCAGAATGCCCGTCAAGGAATCGATGATTAAGCCCAGGCCATAGCCCTTATGTTTGCCAAAAGGGAGAAGCACGCCGCCGGCAAAGAGCTCGTGCGGGTCATCGGTTGGTTCGCCGCTTCGATCAATCATCCAATCTGTGGGGATCCGCTCACCCCTTTCGGCCGCCAGAAAGATTTTTGCCGCGGCTGACGCACCAATGGCTGCATCAAACACGATCGGAAGTTCTTTCCCTGCGGGTAATGCTGCCGCCATCGCATTGCTTCCAATGACTTTCGTCTTCCCTCCCCACGCTGCAATGGCCGGTCCAGCATTAGTGAGGGCCACCCCGATCATATTACGGGCGAGGCCCTTCGTAGCATAGAACCCAGCCATTCCGAAGTGATTGCTGTTTCGAACAGTGACAAAGCTGAGACCAAACTCCTGGGCACGGTCGAGCGCCAGATTCATTGCCCCATCGGCGATGACCGGACCAATGCCATGCCCGCCATCCAGCAACATGGTTGGACCGTTATCGCTGACCACTTCCAGCCGAGCATCCACTCTAATGCCGCCAGCTTCCAGCATGGCAGCGTACATCGGCAGGACGAGAATGCCATGTGAGTCAACTCCTCGCAGACTGGCCTCGATGAGCACTTCCGTCCAAACATCGGCGTGCTTCATTGAGACACCAACCTTCGTGAGCACTGAAATGCAAAAGCTCCGCAAGGCTTGCTCGCTTACCCTGATGTAGTTTTCTTTGCTCACTAAAGTGATCAGACGGGAACAACAGGTGCTTCCTTAGCGAGACTTCTCCTCCAGATCTTACCTACTATTGGGGTCGTGATGGTCCACGATTTCTACCACCATCTTGATTTCGACTGCGATGTTGAAGGGGAGTTCCGCGCCACCGATGGCCATACGCGAATGCTTTCCCGCCTCTCCAAAGATCTCAAGCATGCAATCAGAAAAGCCGTTTAGAACTTTAGACTGCTCAACAAAGCCTGGCGCGCTATTGACCACACCAAACACATCCACAATCTTTGACACCTCGTTGAGGCTGCCAAGGGCTTGGCGGATTGTTTGCAGCAGGTTTAAGGCGGTAAGCCGGGCCGCGGCGTAGCCATCCTCTACTGATAGATCCTTGCCAACCTTGCCTTTGTATCGGAAATCAGTGCTGCCCCAACGCGGGGCATGGCCCGAGAGAAAGAGAAGATTCCCGGATCGTCGCCAATACAAGTATGATGACTCCGACGGAACCACCACCACGGGAGGGATCGCGTCACCCAACTTGAGAAATTTTTCTTCAAATGTCATCTGCTCTCTTCAAGGTCGTTTAATCTAGCACTGCTGGCAATCGACGGCAACAGTTGTGACCGGTTCACTGAACGCCACTCGCAACATGTCCTGTTGGACGAATTGTGTCGCGCGGCGACAATACATCCAACGGAGTTTGGTCGCTCGAGTATGTGTCAAGAGCGCAATATATCTCGGGTCGTAATAAGGCGGATATGGTATATGCCGGATACGAAAGGCGCACTTACCCGGTGATCTGCTCTCGTTTAAATAAGAAGAAGCCGAGTAAGAGCCGGGTCCTAAAAATCGGGCAGATAGCTAACATCTCGAGCGTGCGATTTCTGCCTTGCCCGCCATGAGCTTGACCTTTTTCAGTTCCGCTCCCTTGATGCCGAAGAAGGTAGCCATCTGCACAATCTGGTTGCCGCTTTCAAAATCCCTGGGGTTAGAACAGAATCTGTCGATACTTGGACCAAACTCGCGGCATGTCATACTTTTCGGAATCTTGAGGCCAAGACTACACTGACCGTCTGGCCGATAATACAAGCATAATTCACACACTATCATCGGGACCTGCTTTCGAAGTGACTCTTGATCAGCGGAGCAATTGCTCAGTGGTTGACTTCAGGTAGTCTGGGTGATTCCAGAGCAGCTGAGAAAAGAGGAGGCTGACTCGATCCAGCAAGAATCTTACCTACCCTGGCATCTATATGTCAAATATGCGATGTGTTCAGTAGAGCATATCTCTCGAATCATCTCGCATCATTGCGTGGGGGTAGATCAGCCCCGCCGAGCTTCTGGGATTGACGACTGGTGAATATGAATTTACACGACCTCATTAAAATCCGGGTGCAGTCAACTTTTCCCGACGTCAAGCCTCCGGTCGCCCCGGCCGGATTAAGCTCTAAATCCAGGACGAGAATTCACGTCGCTCGTGCTATCATGAACCATTCCATCTAGCTGACACCCCCGTTTTATAAGGTCCAACTTCAAGGCGAACTCGCTCGCCTGTCGTGGTAGGTTCAAATATGAAGAATAGGAACTCAGCATCCGTGTCAGTGGCAGTTGCCAAGACGACGGAAGAATTTAGCGAGCAGCGCCAATGGTTCGAGGTCGCGTTGTCGAGCATCGGTGATGGAGTAATCACGGCAGATACGGAAGGACTTGTCACATTTCTCAATCCGGTTGCTGAATCCTTGACGGGTTGGACCAGGGCTGAGGCACAGGGACAGCCACTGGAAAAAGTATTCAGAATCGTTAACGAGGACACTCGTCAGGAGGTTGAAAATCCTGCGCTGCGCGCCATTCGTGAAGGTGTGGTCATTGCCCTGGCGAATCATACGCTCCTGATCAGTAAAGACGGGCGTGAAATTGCAATCGATGACAGCGGCGCGCCCATTAGATCTGGGACCTCTTCAGTTGGTGCGGTTCTGGTGTTCCGTGACATCAGCGAGCGGCGACAGGGCGAGCAAGCCCGCGCGCTGTTGGCGGGTATCGTAGATTCATCCGAAGACGCAATCGTAAGTAAGAGTCTGGAGGGAATCATTACCTCATGGAACGCAGCTGCTGAACGCATGTTCGGGTACACAGCCAGTGAAGCCGTCGGAAAACCGATAAACATAATCATCCCCGCCGAACACCAGGACGAAGAGAAAGTAATCCTAAGTCAATTGCGACTGGGTCGACGAGTAGATCATTTCGAAACCATAAGAGTAACCAAAAGCGGCGAAATGAAGAACATATCTTTGACGGTCTCACCCGTCCGCGATACGAGTGGGGCCATCATTGGCGCTTCAAAAATTGCAAGGGATATCACGGATCGAATTCGGGCCGAGGAAGAACGCACGCGGTTGCTTGCCAGTGAAAGCGCGGCGCGGCACCATGCGGAAGCAGCAAATCGTGCGAAAGATGAGTTTTTAGCAATGATTTCCCACGAGATTCGATCGCCTCTCAACGCAATTCTGGGATGGGCGCAGATGCTTCGGCTGGGAAAATTAGACCAGGCAGGAATGGAACGCGCTGTAGAAAGCATCGAGCGCAATGCGCGCGCACAGGTCCAATTATTATCTGACCTTCTGGACATCTCAAGAGTCATAACAGGTAAGCTTAGGATTGAGCCGCGTCCCATAGACGTCCTCAACAGCCTCGAGGCTGCGCTGGAATCGATCCGTCCTGCTGCCGACGCCAAGTCAATTGATATCGTGGTAAGTCACAGCCACAGCGGCACGATCGTTTCTGGTGATGCTGATCGATTGCAACAAGTCTTTTGGAACCTGTTTTCGAATGCGGTCAAATTCACCCCAACGCACGGACGCATTGCGATAACGGTCGAGCGTCTTGGATCACACCTCCAGATTGAAGTCACTGATTCAGGTATCGGGATCAAGAAGGAATTTCTTCCCTACGTGTTCGACAGATTCTCTCAAGCGGACACAAGCAGTACGCGAGAACACACCGGGCTCGGTTTGGGCCTGGCGATCGTTCGCCATCTTGTGGAGCTGCATGGAGGTATCGTTCGGGTACACAGCGCGGGCGAAGGTCAGGGAACAACGTTCACTATTCGTCTCCCAGTGAGGGCGCTGAAGGAAGAAGAGGCAGGACGTGACATCGCGCATCTGAGTGTGGAAGCGTTGGATTCACTTGCTACTAATATCGCACTCGAGGGTTTGAGAGTAATGATCGTTGATGATGAGGCCGAAGCTCGCGACTTATTGACAATGATGTTGGAGGGTCGCGGCGCGGAGGTTAAGGCGTGCGCCTCGGCGCAAGAAGCATTGACCACAATCAACGAATGGCCACCGTCGATCCTCGTCTCAGATATCAGCATGCCTGGTGAGGACGGCTACTCCTTTATCAAGAAGGTGAGGAATCTCGGGCCAGAAAACCGAGATATCCCTGCCATTGCGCTCACAGCATTTGCACGTCCCGAGGATCGCATGCGTGCATTGGCGGCGGGTTTTCAAATGCACGTTCCCAAACCCGTTGAAGCAATGGAGCTGCTCATGGTGATTGCGAGTCTGGCCAATCGAAAGACCGTCCTCTGAATTCTGTATGCCTGAACGATTTGACCAGTGCTAACTGCGGAGCCTTGAGGTGAGGTTAGCCTAAGGCTTGCGCAAAATCCTCAATGAGCTCTTCGGTTGCCTCTATCCCTACTGACAGACGGATCAACTTATCCGAGATACCCAGCCTTTGGCGATCTGCTCGCGACACGCCGGCATGAGATGTTGTTACGGGTCGCGTAATGAGCGTCTCGACTCCTCCAAGACTGGGGGCAACAAGTGGCAATGCTGTCTTCTGAATGAACGCGTCGGCCGCAGCAATCTCACCCTTTAGTTCAAAGCTCAACATCCCGCCGAAGCCTTCAAATAATTCGCGAGCCCGTTGATGACCAGGATGACTCTCCAGGCCAGGATAGTTAACTCGCTCAACCGCTGGATGCTGCTGCAAATACTGAGCGATCTTGAGAGCGCTCTCGTTCTGATACCTGACACGCAAGGCGAGGGTCTTGATTCCCCGGTGAAAAAGGAAAGCTGCGTGAGGGTCCATCGAGCCACCCAGATGATCAAGTTTCCGCTTGATCTTTGCGATCAGTTCGGATGAACCAAGACACGCTCCAGCCACGATATCGGAGTGGCCATTGAGGTACTTCGTGCCGCTGTGGAGCGAAATATCAAATCCCCACTCCAGGGGGCGAAAATTGATCGGGCTCGCAAAAGTGTTGTCAATTATAGAAATGATACCGTTCTCGCGCGCGAATGCCGCCACAGCTTTGAGGTCCGCAACTTCCAACAATGGATTGGTCATCGTTTCAACATAGATTGCCCTGGTATTTGGTCTGAGCGACGCTTTCCACGAATCAGGCTTACTGCCATTGATGAAATCATAGGCCAGTCCGAAGCCTGCAAAGTCTCGGGTGAGCAGATCGTGCGTACCACCGTACAAGCAGTCTTGCGCGAGGAGATGGTCGCCGGAGGTCAAGACTGAGAGTAGCGTCGTCGAGATTGCTGCCATGCCGCTTGCCGTCACCAGGGCGGCTTCGGCGTTTTCCAGGGCCGCAAGCTTCTTCTGTACCGCCTCGTGATTAGGCGTATTGTTCAATCGGATGTACTTCAGGTCGTGATAACTGGTCTCGCCACCATATTCGAACATCGCCGACTGAAATATTGGCATGCTGACTGCACCTTCAATGCGCGGGTCGGGCTCACCCGCATGAATGAGTTTCGTCTCAATACGCTTATAACTATTCGTCATTCGTCCACCCTCCAATCAAATATGGACTCTGCTTTCTCTTGAAGCCGATCGCTAGCATCCAACAAATTGAAAGTTATTACGTGAATCTGGATGGTCCCTGGTAATAGATGGTCCAAAAGGCTTCCGCTTGAACCTAACCCAACTTTCACTCGTACATTGACAATGATCTTACACTCCCTATTTAAGTAAAGCGAGGCCTGGGTATGACTAACTTCTCTACCGGTGTTGTGACCGTTTGTCTGGTCCTTCTGCTCCTCGAGGTCAACGCGTACTCACAGGGCGTACCTTTAAATTCTGAGCGTTGGGAGATACGTGCCGAAGAAAGCAGAATCAAAGACCATCTTGGTCGCCAGAGCCTCCTTTTGAAGGGCGGCCTTGCTGCCGTCAAAGACTCTCAGTTTACCGACGGAGTGATTGAGTTTGACATCGCATTCACCGAAGAGCGGGGATTAAGCTGAAATGTACATCGAGGATATGGAAAAGCCGGCGCTTTTTGTTAAGGAACTAAAACGTGATACCCGGCCAGGTCGAGTGGGGTTGAGCGCAGGAAACTTCGCGCCGGCATATTTTTCCAACTTCAGCTTCAGCGTCATGAGCAGGCCTTCGCTCAAGGGAAAAGCGAAGCCGCCGGAGAAAGCGCCTGCCGGAACTGTTATGTCATGGCAGGTTTCCAACACCTTTGACGAGAAGTCTCTGGAAAAGAAATATCAGCTCACACGAGCGGATAAGGAGAAGTTGAGTTGGAGCAAGCTCACCAGTGAAGACCACGGAATCGCGAATCTTGCCAGGTTGCAGGGTTTGGCAAGAGGCCTAAACACGGTTTTCGCCAGGTTGATCATCCAATCTGAGAGCGAGCAAATAAAGAAAATAAGGTTCGGCTTTAGCGACAACCTCAAGGTCTATTTCAACGATCGGTTACTATATGGCGGAAGCGACATTTACCGATCCAGAGATCATCGGTTTCTGGGAACCATCGGCCTTTTTGACGAGTTGTATCTTCCGCTCAAAAAGGGAGACAACGAGCTGTTGCTGGCCGTTACTGAAAACTTCGGCGGATGGGGTATCAAGGCCCTGGTTGAAGACATGGCCGGAATCTCGCTTAAGAATTAAAGAACGCTTCATTCGTACCTGAGCGCGACCAGGGGATCGACTCTCGTTGCGCGTCGCGCCGGAATGTAGCAGGCAAGCATCGAAACGAGAAATAGGGTGCCGACAACCATGGCAAATGTCGCAATATCGTTTGCCTGCACTTCAAAAAGCATACTCCGTAATAGTCGCATCAGGACGAATGCTGCCAGTATTCCAATCGTTATACCCACAAGTGTCAGAGCCAGCCCCTGTTTTAGAACTAGCTTAAGAATGTCGGAAGCTTGTGCCCCCAGTGCCATCCGGACGCCTATGTAATGGGCCTGTTGACTTACGGAATACGAAACGACTCCATAGATACCGATAGAGGACAGTACCAATGCCAATCCGGCAAAGATGCTGATTAGTAACGCTGGAAAGCGTCGCATGAAAGCGGCAGGAGAGCCTGAAATCAAATCCTGCATCGTGCGAACATTGAAAATCGCGACGTCTGGTTCGAGCGTGCGCGTTTCATTGCGGACGGCGCTAGCCAACGCATTTGGATCTGCGTTTGTACGTACAACCAGGTTAGCTGCCATGGATGAATTCTGCCGATACGGGTAATAGACCACAGGCCTGATTGCGTCATCCAGTCCGGTGATCTTAACGTCACCGACCACGCCAACGACCGAATCGACCGGCGCCTGAACTCCCGTATAAACCAAGCGGTGTCCCACTGGATCCCGACCGGCGAAAAGTTTATCTGCCAGCGTCTTGCCAATGATGACAACTCCGGGGCTGCCCTCCTTGTCTCGCTCATCAAAGTTGCGACCCGCTAAAAAAGGAACGCCAAGCGTTTGAAAGTAGGTTTCATCGACAATCCGTATGTTTGCTTCGATCTCTTGTCCCGGCGGCGGTATGGGGTCGCCTTCAACGTTGAATCGCGTCGTATTTCCACCTTGCAGCGGCAGAATGTTTACCATGCCTATGCTGTTGACACCGGGGAGGGATCGTACACGTTCTCTTAATTGATCTTGAAAACCTATCTGACGGTTTGATTCACTGTACTTCCTTGCGGGCAAAACGACAGTCATGGTGAGCATGTTTTCCGGATTGAATCCTGGACTCGTTTGCAATAATCGCAGCAGACTTTTCATTAGCAGCCCGGCTCCAATCAGCAGCACCACGGCCAAAGCGATCTCGGTCATTACGAAAACACCGCGAAGGCGATGACCCGATCCAGATGAAGTTGTCCGACCTCCCTCCTTCAGCACTTCATTTAGATCAAGACGAGATGCCTGAAGCGCCGGGGCCATTCCGAAAATGATTCCCGTCAACAGCGAAAGCCCGAACGAGAATGCGAGCATATTTGTGTCGATTCGTAACGACTTGAGAAATGGCAGCGCATTGAGCTGAGTGTCCGGCAAAGTGGCCACGAGGAGATCCACCCCCCAAAAGGCAAGCAGCAAGCCGATCCCACCCCCGCACATTGAAAGCACCACCGACTCCGTTAGGAACTGTCTAATCACTCGCAGACGACTGGCGCCAAGTGCCGAGCGAATTGCAACTTCCTTCTGTCGCGAAAGTGAGCGCGTCAGTAATAAGCCGGCGACGTTGGCGCAGGCGATGAGCAGCACAAAACCAACCGCGGCTAAAAGGACGAGCAAAACTGGTTTGACTTGGCCCACAACTTGCTCCTGCAGCGGCACGACCTTAAGAGTTATTCCAGCGTGGGATTCCTTATATTCCTGCTCGATGCGACTCGTGATGACGCTCAATTCAGATTGTGCCTGTGTAACGCTCACTCCGGACTTGAACCGGGCAATTAGGTTAGTTCCGTGCATGAATCGTCGCGTTAACTGAGCCTCAGTTGGTTGGTAAGGCCTCCAAAGGTCTGCGGGTCTGAGGGCGAACTGGAAGTTCGGAGGCAGCACACCAATGACCGTGTAACTATCGCCGTTAAGCGTAAGCGTTTGACCAACAATTCCCGCATCAGCGCCGAAGCGACGTTGCCACAGTCCATAGCTCAGGACAGTTACTCGAGGCGCGCCCGGTTTATCTTCGCCGGGCAGAAACGTGCGCCCGATTACCGCGTCTACTCCCAGCACTGAAAAGAAATTCGCCGACGCTGCCGGGGCGAAAACTCGTTCCGGCTCGCCACGTCCAGTCATGATTACTCCCCCGCCGGTGTATGCCGCGATTCCTTCACAAACCTGGTTCTGCTGATAGTCCTGATAATCCGGATAGGAAAATTCCCGTTGGGCAAACTCCTTCTGCGGCGTGCTTTCCCAAAGATGATAGAGTCTGTCGGGTGACTTGTAGGGCAAGCCTCGCAACAACGCCGCGTTGACTACCGTGAAGATTGCCGTGTTCGCACCAATGCCCAGGGCAAGTGTCATTACGATAATCAAGGCAAAGCCTGGTCGCTTCACCTGTGTGCGAAGGGCGTATCGTAGATCTTGAAGCAGTTTATGCATAAATAAGTTTCCTAAATACTGAACTGTAATCCAAATCTTCGTTCGAACGAGAATTCTAATTCCAGATCAAGTAGGCAGAATTCACACATCTACAGAATGCAGTAAGGTCGCCAATTCAACGAATGTGCCACAAGGTTTCTCGCGGCCTTTGCCTGCCGGCTAGCTCATTTAGTTTCGAAAAATGGCAGGCTGTGGGAGGGCCGTGCTGCAAAGACTTGGAATTGCCTAATATCAAAACGCAACTTCTCTCCTGCAGGCGTTTCACTTTTGGGACGAGAAATCCCACTATCGATTCAATGCTCCAGTTTCTTGAAGAGTAATTGGTTAGCGAAGGCATTTGCTGATTGCGACTCGCATTTTCCGCGGCCTGCGAAACCGGCGACTGAATCAACGGTTCAGCGAAGTACCTCGAGCAAGGGTGGCAGTTCCTTCGTCATCCTAAAGGCCTCCGCTATTTCCTAATACGCCCAATCTGAGTAATCTGGATATCTCACTTGAGGGACGATCTCGAACGCGAGAAATCGGGAGATCATTCTTGCCAACGTCTATTTAGGCGACAGGGTTGAACCGATGAGCAAACTCGGATGGCGACAATGGTTGGTAGTGCTGGCGTTTGTGCTCGTCGTTTCATTGACTAGTTTATTCGCGGTGCGGACGGTCCGCCGCGCTATCTACTGGCGCTCTCATCAAGATGAACCGATTCGCCCCTGGAAGAACCTCGGCTACATTGCCCATTCCTACCGTGTGCCGCCTTATGTTCTCACGCAGGCACTTGGTCTGCCGCCAAGGCCCGACCGGCGCCCAATCCGAGAGATTGCAGAAGAGCAGAATCGCTCTGTAGATGAGGTAATTGCGATCCTCCAGGATGCCATTGACCACTCGCGCCCGCCTTACCCGCCGCCGGCACCACCATCGCCTCAGAATCAAGGACGCGCGCCATGAGTATCACCGATCAACTACTGGCCGCCTTGTTGCGGTATGGTCTACCCATCTTATTTAGCATCATCCTCGTATCCGCCGTTGGCGTTCCTGTTGGCGTGACCTTGATGCTGGTGGCTGCCGGATCATTTGTGCAGCAGGGCGAGATGAAAATGTGGCAAGTGTTAGCGGTTGCCGCGAGTGGTGCGGTTGTGGGTGACCAGATCGGATATGGATTAGCGCGCTGGGGTGGACGACCTTTGCTCGGTCGAATCAGCCGCCGACTTGGTGCTGAGGCCAAGATGATGCTGGCCGAAGCGTTCTTCAAACAATGGAGTGGCGTGGGAGTATTTTTCAGTCGCTGGTTGGTGACTACTCTGGGACCATGGGTGAATGTGACGAGAGGGATCGCTGCCTACCCCTGGCATCGTTTTTTCCTTTGGGATGCTCTCGGCGAAATACTTTGGGTCGCTATCTACGTGGCCCTGGGTTATGTTTTCAGTGACCGCGTTCAGGCATTGATAGAAGTACTAGGCAATCTGACCTGGACCATTGTGGGTCTCGTAGTCACGGCCATCCTGGGCTGGAAGTTACTGCAATACCGTCACACGGGCGTGGCGAAGCAGCGTGAGGCCTAAATCATTGAGGGTGGATTGAGATCCATGTAGTTTCGCGTAATTTCGTGTAACAAACCTCTAGAATTTTGTTTTTCTGCGATGATTTTTAGGTTTTTGGTTGCGCCCGAACGGGCTGCGTCATGTAATTTCGTGGATCAGCGCGGAAAAGCAGCAGAGACCATCCGCTCGCAACTTCAGTTAAGCAGACGTGTAAGACTCTCTCATGCACTGCAACCAGTACAAGCTACCTTCGCCTCGCAGCTGCCTCCACCTTGTCGAGCATCCTTTGAAGTGTCTGCTTTGGTAAATACCGCCCATTCAGCACTACGCCATCTATCCGTTGTGTATTGCGGATATTCTCGAGCGGGTTCGCCCCGAGCAATACAAGGTCTGCAACCTTGCCTTCTTCGACAGTGCCGTGTGAATTCAGTTCACCGAAAAAGATTGCCGGATTGCGTGTGGCCGCCTGAAGAGCCTCCATCGGAGTAAACCCTGCCTGGACATAGAGCTCAAGTTCATGGTGCAGGCTAAAACCGGCGAATACGTATGCGCCACTGAGGTCAGTGCCCGTCATAAACGACACACCAGCTTTGTGCATGGCGCCAACAAGTTCCAACTCCTTAAACAGCCTTTTCCTATAACTGATATATTCTGCTGTTCGAAAGCGCGCGAAGAAATTCTTTTGGGGCGCCCACCATTGCTGCTCAGATTCGGGAATGTATCTCAAACGAGAATCGCCATTGCGGCTGAGATCGTCAATGTATGTTTGGGCCCACTTGAATTCAAGCGTAGGCACTTGCCACGTTTGATTTCTGACCAGGATTGCGAAGACTTCTTGCGCTTTCCGCGCGTCGTATGTATCGAGCATTCGCGCACCGCGAGCGGCTATGCGACGAGGAAATTCCGAAGGGTCAGTAACCGGTTCGCCAGAAGTTTCCAGCCGGTGTAGTTCTGATTCTATCGATGAGGTGCTCTCCAAAATACTTCCCAGGTGCTCAATACTTCTCTGCCCAGACTCAGAAGCTTCAACTGATGTAACAGAAAGAGGAACATGCCCAACGATGGGCAATTCTAGTTTCTTTCCTTCCTCGACCATCGCAAAGTAAGACTCACGTGGAAGGCGGTCACCTCCCATGTTTCGCACGCCCGTCACGCCGTTGGCGATAAATAACGGGAACGACCTTTCAATTTCCGTGAAATGCACATGCATGTCCCACAGGCCGGGTATCAAAAACATTCCGTTGGCATCTACGATCTGTGCACCCAGAGGCGGCCTTGCTTGTCCTACTTTGCCGACCGCGGTTATGCGACTACCGGTTATCACGACTGTCATGTCGGCTTTTGCTGGCGCACCGGTCATATCAATGACCGTAACGTGCGTAAGTACCAGCGCACGCGTTTGCGGTCTTTGTGCCTGCCGCCGTTGGGCATTAACCGCAGCGAAAACCATTAACACTAGTAGTAACGCTACCGGCCTTGTCATAAAAGTCGTTCAGAGTACAAAACTCGTCAGAGCACCAGCTGGCTTTGACACCGCTAACACCACAGAAGTTCCCGATTCAAGTGATTCTGTGGCAATCATGAATGTAAAAATGAGCAATAGGATGGAACAAACCTGGACTGCCGGTGTCCTTTATTTATTAACTGACTTTTTTGGAGGTTATGCCAGTGACAGATTTCAACTGGAAGGCCCTTATCATCGTCGGATTGGTGGCCGGATTGGCGCAGGTAGCAACCGGAGTCGTGATGTACCTCGCCGGTATCTATTTTGCCTCCTGGAGTATGCTGGTAAGTCTCTTTGTGCTCCTGCTTTCCATCGTCATCGGGACGCGGTGGTATACAGGTCGTTATCAGGAAGGAGAAATCAGCTACAGTCAAGCTTTCGTGGTCGGAATCGTTATCAGTGTTTCCACTGGCATTGTCTACGCCATTTATAACATCATCTCAATTTCATTTTTCTACCCGCACTTTTTGGATGAGCTCCTCCGCATAAGCACAGAGAGAGCACGAGCAAACCAGCAAACTCCGGAAGCGATTGCTTCAATCCGAGAAACAGTCACTGCCAATAAAATAGCCGTTGGCAACTTAATCCGTCTCTCAATAGCCGGTTCTCTCCTTTCCGCCTTCACGTCATTGACACTCAAGACAAAGCGCGCCAGAGGATAGAGTGTCAGATTAAAGAGCTCAGCCTCCGCAGGCCGGTTCATTTTTAACCATCGCCGTTACACGCCTCAGTAACCTGCACCTAAAGTAGACATCTCCACAAATCTTAGTGTGTATTTCGTGATAATTCGTGAATCAGTCTTCTGCTTAACTTCAAAAGGATGGCAAAACCGCCGGGGCCAGTGATAGTAGCTATTCCAATCGAGGTGAAACTGATCTAAAAAAGCTAAACTCTGGAATTGCAATGGAGGTGAGACTTATGACTAAGCAGACTAAACGCTATAGGTTTACTTCCGAATCAGTTACCGAAGGTCACCCCGACAAGGTCTGCGACCTGATCGCCGATTCCATCCTTGACGAATACATTCTGAGGGATCCGCAGAGTCGTGTCGCCTGTGAAGTACTTTGCAAGGCAGACACTGTAGTCGTTGCTGGTGAGATAACGTCGAGTGAGCAAGTCGCTCACGAGGAGATCGCCCGCAAGGCAATCAACGCGATCGGCTATACCGATGAGACAGAAGTTTTCAACGGTAACTCAGTGAAGGTGATTCAGCTGATCACTAAGCAATCAGGTGAGATCGGCAAAGGAGTCGACTCAGCACAAAACCTTCAGGGTGAACAAGGTGCCGGCGATCAGGGAATCATGTTCGGTTACGCCACTGACGAAACGCCGGAACTCATGCCTTTGCCGATCCTACTCGCCCACAGGTTGGCCCGCCAGCTTGCGGAGGACAGGCATAACAATGTCGTAGACTGGCTTCGTCCCGACGGCAAGACCCAAGTATCCGTCAGTTATGCAGGAAACGACCCCGTAAATGTCTCCGACGTCCTCGTGTCCACTCAACACGGGGAGACTGACAAGAAGCACATCGAAGAATACATAATTGAAAGCCTGGCACCACGCGCACTCGGAGAGTGGCTTAATCGAGAGATACGCTTCCTTGTGAACCCAACGGGCAGTTTTATACATGGAGGTCCCTCCGTTGATTGCGGAGTCACCGGGCGGAAGATCATCGTTGATACATACGGTGGTATGGCTCCTCACGGCGGCGGTGCCTTCAGCGGTAAAGACCCCTCCAAGGTGGACCGCAGCGGCGCTTACTTCTGTCGCTATGTCGCCAGAAAGATAGTCAGCGAAGGTCTGGCGCGAAAGGCCCAAATGCAGGTAGCCTATGCCATAGGCATAGCGGAACCCATCTCTATTAGGATCGACACTTTCGGTACTGGTGAGTCGGAAGCCGCCGAGGCATTTGTTTCGCGCTTCGATTTTCGCCCGGCTGCAATTATCGAACGCCTGGATCTGCTTCGTCCGATATATAGGCAAACAACCAATTACGGACACTTTGGCAAGAGTGACTTGCCATGGGAGGACTCGAACCGATAAGTAAAGAGAGCGGTTGAGAACTGATCCTTCAGGGCCTCATAGGCAAAATCATCCCGCGGCAGAGTTAATTCCCCGCCGTTCATCTCATAAATGCGTCATATTGCTTCGGTGCTACTGCTGAACTCGGACGGGGAATAATCTTAAAGTCTTCCGCTCCATGTTTGACGGCAGTCAGTACCGGGCTAATCTCGCAATCGCTCCCGGTACTGACTTCGTGACCCCTAAAATGTCAGGCGTCAAACATGGCGCTGATTTCCCTATAGCTCACAGCCTCCTCAGCAAACGTGAATGTACCGTGAGTCTTCATTTCCCGCGCCGCTCGAAGGAAGGCTCCAAGCGCAATGCGCGAGAGTGCGCTACCAACGCTGATCCGTTTGACCCCAATTTGGGAAAGAGTCTTCAGGTCTAGTTGAACGCCCTGCAGCCCCATAACCACATTAACTGGGCGATCGACTGAACTGACCAGCGACGCAATCTCTTCCTTGCTGGTTAAACCAGGGGCATACAATACGTCGGCTCCTGCCTCCTGATAAGCTCGAAGTCGCTCGATTGTATCGTTAAGATCGGGCCGGCCAACCAAATAATTTTCCGCGCGAGCTGTTAAGGTGAAAGCAAACGGAAGGGCCCGCGCAGCCTCAGCCGCCGCTCGAATGCGCTCGACTGCAAGCTCGAGGTCATAAATCCCACGCTCAGGCCGGCTCGTCATGTCTTCAATCGAACAGCCGGCCAACCCGCTCACTGCTGCCAGCCGGATGGTGTCGGCAACTATTTCAGGGCTGTCGCCAAAGCCGTTTTCAAGGTCGGCGCTCACCGGAAGATCGGTCGCTGAGACAATATCGGCGACGTGGGTCATCATCCTGTCGCGGCCAATCGTATTGTCACGCTGACCGACAGAGAACGCATAGCCGGCACTGGTAGTTGCGAGCGCCTCAAAACCGAGCTGGGCCAGTAATCGAGCCGTTCCAATATCCCAGGGATTAGGAATGATAAATGCGCCAACTCGCTGGTGGAGTAGGCGAAACTTTTTCCCTTTCTCAGCTTGAGTCAACATTTTGGCCACCTGTAAAAGGAAGTACTATTGAGAGTGAAGTCTAACATTAGCCTTCTTCAACCGTCTGTCGGAAAAACTGCCGACTGATGGATTTGACGATTTCTCGGCGCATTCTCTGATACTTTGCGGCTCTGCGGTGATGTTTCTGTCATCAGAATTCAGCGCCGAGACGCAAACTTCGCCGTGCGTGCGTAGAGGAAATCGTTTGTCCGTGTGAGTTCGAGATCAATAATAAAGTTCTATTTCGAACTGATCTTAGCGCCCGCTCTAAGAAAGGTCATCTCAACGTCTCATTAACGAGCGGAGTCTCAGCCAGGTTTAACCGAACTCAAGAATTCGACAATGCTGTCCAATGATGACAACCTTGCGTAATCGGCTTCCGGGATTGCAAGGTGCAGCTCCTCGTCCAATGCGATCACGAAATTGAGAAAATCCATTGAGTCAATGTCGAGCTGATCGCGGAAACTCACGTCGGGTTTGAGGCGACTGAGATCAGCTTCTGGCGCTATGTCTCCCAGGATACGCAACACTGCTGCTCTTATCTCTTCTTTGGTCATAGCCGGCCGGGCCCTCTCTTCCTTCGTCATAGAGAGCCAGGTTCCTGAAGTAGCCGATCAATTGCTGAAAGAAAGAGACCACCGCGGTGGCCGTCGCTTACCCGATGATCAGCCGACAGTGTGGCCATCAGAGTCGGCCGAGAGACGATCTGTCCCCCCACTGACCATGGGCGCTCGACAACTTTGCCGAAGCCCACAAGCGCTACTTGTGGTGCATAGATGATCCCGTAGACCGTTTCAACTCCCAGTTCACCCAGGCTGGTGATTGTGATTGTTGAATCTGAAAGTTCTGAACTGCGGAGTGAACCAGTCCGCGCACGCTTCACGAGATCGCGAAGACTTTTCATCAGATTGTCGAGGCTTTGCTTGTCTACATTACGCAAAGCCGGAGCAACGAGCCCGCCCTGCCTTAAAGAGATCGCCACGCCAACATTGATCTCCGAACAGGGTACCGGCGTGTCTCCTTGCCAGATCGAATTCAATTCCGGAACTTCGTGTAGGGCCAGTGCGACGGCCTTAATCAAGAGTACGCCGTACAAGAAACGATCTGCGATGGGCCGGTTGAGATTCTCCTTAGCAAGCCACGACATTGCGCGATTCATGTCGATCGTTGTGCTCAGGTAGTAGTGCGGGATCTCTCGCTTGGAACGAGACATGGCGGCGCCGATTGTTCTGCGCATCCTGGCTATTCTCTCGGCCTGTTCGGGAGCCGCAATTGTTGTCGCTTTAGTTGCGGCCGCTCGCTCCACGTCTTCCCGCTGTATTCGGCCGCCCGAACCGGTGCCGGTTACGGTCGCAAGCTCTATGCCCAATTCAGCGGCAAGTTTCCTCGCTGCGGGTGAAACGCGTATGCGTGGTGCCGCTGGACCAGTCGAAGGCGTTGGCACTGGAGGAACAATCAGGGCCGGCAGTTTAGAGGGCGTTGGCGCAATGGGAGGCGCAGTCAAGGCGGGCCTCTCAGCAGCAATTGCTTTCTCTTCCTCGCTGATAATCGCCAATACCGTTCCTACGGGAACTTCCGCGCCGGGTGCAACGAGTAGTTTTTCGATGATGCCGTTGGCGAATACTTCAACTTCGATAACGCCCTTATCTGTATCGACCTCTGCAATGATCTCGCCGCGCTTGACCGAGTCGCCGGGTTTTTTCATCCACCCCAAAAGCGTCCCCGCAGTCATGTCCGCCCCGAGCGTGGGCATCACAAACTCAGCCATTGGTCCAACCAGCTCCTGAATCGGGGCAACTTCAATTCCTGTTCGTAAACAACGACCTGAGGATAACGGTTGCTCCTATAACGATCAGAAAAAGACCCCAACCGGTGTCTTCAAGACGCTTGTTTAGATTGACATTTGTTGCAGCATTGAAAACTTGATTGTGATTTATGGCCATAAATCCTCCTCTATCAACCGCCATTGATCCTTCTAGAACATCTCGCCTACGGTCTTGATAATCTTTTCCGTCTGTGGCAGGGCGGCATCCTCCATATGCTTTGCGTATGGCATGGGCACTTCAGCGCTGCAGACACGGGCAACGGGAACATCCAGTTCGTCAAAGGCCCCTTCCATGATCTCGGCGCTCACCTCCGCCGCAAAGCTGCCCGTACGCCACGCCTCGTCGATGACGACAGCGCGATGTGTCTTTGTGACGGAGGCGAGAATCGTTTCAGTGTCCAGCGGCCGGAGTGATCGGAGATCGATGACCTCTGCATCAATTCCCTCGGATGCGAGTTGTGACGCAGCCTCAAGCGTTTTGAAAAGCGAACCGCCAAAAGCAATCAGCGTAACGCTTTTCCCCGTTCGGCGAATGATTGCTTTGGTAATGTCGGCTGGTCCGGCTGTTTCGTCAACCTCTCCCTCGCTTGGATAAAGAAGTGCGTGCTCGAATATGAAGACCGGGTCGGGGTCTTTCAGCGCAGCCGGCAGCATCCACCTGGCGTCGTTCACGGTTGCCGCTGCGAGGACCTTAATGCCTGGGATGTGTGCATACCATCCTTCCAGACTGTGGGAGTGTTGGGCTGCGAGTTGCCGGCCACCACCCGTCGCCATGCGCACCACCATCGGCACACTAAACTGACCGCCGGACATGTGCCGCAGAGTAGCTGCGTTGTTCAAGATCTGGTCCAAGGCGAGCAAGCTGAAGTTGACTGTCATCACTTCTACAATCGGACGCATACCTCCGAGCGCAGCCCCAATCCCGGCCCCCACAAAGGTAGATTCGGAGAGTGGCGTGTCACGCACTCGCTCTGGTCCGAACTCCTCCAACAGTCCATGGCTACACGCGTAAGCACCCCCGTACCGGCCGACGTCCTCTCCCATGAGAAAGACCCGCTGGTCTTTTGTTAAGGCCTCACGCAGTGCGGCACGAACCGCTTCCCGGTATGTCATCCTTGTCACAGTGTCAATGCCCTCAATGGATATGGAAGCTTACCAACCAGAGTGGTTTGGTATAGAACGCATCTTCTCCTCAGAACGTTCGCGAGTTAACTTTTCGGCTCGCGCCTTGATTCCCAGCAGCATCTTGCGCTCCATGATGAAGTGGGCCGGTTCAAAAACCACTCGCCATAAGAGGAAGTTGAGGACGGCGTTCCTCAAATCCGGGTCGTAATCACCTTGCGACCTTATAATCAGTCGCGTCGTACGCTCGTCAATCTTCTGTAGAATGAATGCTCCCCAGCCCTTGAGCACGATTGCATGACCAGGCTCAATGGCGGCAACTTCTGCCGGTGGAGCCTTAGGATGGAGCCACACGCTGTCCCCGACTTTGAGTTCCTGCCACTCGGGAACGATTTGGTTAGCGTTATGCATGTGGCATCCGACCAGGTTCTCGAGCCATGTGTAGCTGTAGAAGCCGCCGCGATTTTGGCCCATCTGAACCAACCAGGGCCAGACATCAGCGGCAGGGGCGTTAATGGTAATGGCGTGAATAGCTTTCAGCTTCGCATCTGGTGCCAGTTCATCCCCTGGTAAGGGCTGACGCAATTCATCATCTGTAGCGCCCCAGCGCAGATGCCACGGACGTATGGCCCAAACATAGGCTGCAAGCGTCCCAGCACCGGCCACGGCAACGCCTGCACCGATTTTCCGGAGACTATGTTTTCGCATGCCTAATTCCTCTCTGTGCTCTAAAAACTCGTAAGAACATCCTTCAGCAGATCTTCGACCGGTTCCCAGGAACCGCTTTCCGCGAAAGCGATGGCCTTATCGATTTCCTCAGCGACGGCAGTTTCGATCTCGGTCTTTTGCTTATCTGTAAACTGTCCTTCGTCTCGCAGTCTTTTTTCGAAGGTTGCGATAGGGCACCGCTCCTTCCACTCTTGGACCTCTTCTTTACTTCGATATAGCTCTGGGTCGTACATTGAGTGCGCGCGAAAGCGATAAGTACGGCACTCAAGCAGATAGGGCCCGTTGCCGTTGCGCACTTTCTCGGCTGCGGCCCAGGCTGCTGCTTCAATAGCCGTGACGTTCATGCCATCCACAGCCTCAGCTGGGACACCATACGCCGCGGCTTTTAAAGCGATGTTGATCTGCGACTGATGCCGTTCGAGCGCAGTGCCCATAGCATAAAGATTGTTCTCGCAGATGAAGAGTACCGGCAGCTTCCACAACGCTGCGAGATTCATCGATTCGTGGAATTCGCCCTCGGCCACGGCGCCATCACCGAAGAAACACGCGGTGATATTGGGGAGAGCTTGAAGCTTATCAGCCAACGCCAGCCCAACCGCGATGGGCAGGCCGCCGCCGACAATTGCGTAACCTCCATAAAACCGGCGAGAGGCATCGAATAAGTGCATGGATCCACCACGACCGCGGCTGCAGCCATTTGCTTTGCCAAACATCTCGGCCATCAGAGGGCCCATCGGCATGCCCCGCGCCAGAGCGTGACCATGTTCGCGATAGGTTGAGACAATGCGATCCTCCGGTTTCAGCGCCTGCATTGCCCCCACTGCCACAGCCTCTTCGCCGATGTAGAGGTGAAGGAAGCCGTGGATCTTGCCCAGGCTATAAAGCTCCACACATTTTTCTTCAAAGCGGCGAATGCGCAGCATCTCACGCAAAAGCGCCATCGAGTGCTCACGCGCTGTCTCGGATTGTTCTGTTTCGATGACTGTGCTCATCTAGCCGGTTCCAATGTCGAAATATCCCCTTCGGGTAAGCCCATCTCGCGCGCTTTCAACAAGCGTCTCATAATCTTTCCACTGCGGGTGTGCGGTAGTGTGGTCACAAACTCGATCTCTTTTGGCGCAACAACAGCGCCCAGCCGCACCCGCCCAAATGCCATTAACTCACGCCGCAATAACTCGGATGGCTGATAGCCATCCTTCAATAGAACGAACGCTTTAACTACTTCGAGGGCCACCGCGTCGGGCTTTCCGATAACGCCCGCTTCGGCTACGGCCTGGTGCTCCATCAGCGTGCTTTCCACCTCGAATGGTCCAACCAGATGACCGGAGGTTTTAATCACATCATCTTTGCGACCAACGAACCAGTAGTAGCCTTCACTGTCCCGGCGTGCGAGGTCTCCGGTTAGGTAGAAACCTCCCGCGAAACATTTCTTGTAGCGCTCCGGCTCGTTAAGGTAGGCGCGAAACATCGAAGGCCACCCCGGACACAAGGCCAACTCGCCTTGAATGCCCGGTTGATCGATCACTTCAAACTTGTCCTCTGTCTTCTGCACGATGGCCGCCTCAATTCCTGGAAGCGGCTTACCCATGGAACCAGGCCTGATGTCCATCGAGGCGTAGTTGGCGATCATGATCCCGCCGGTCTCCGTCTGCCACCAGTTGTCATGAAAGGGCAGACCAAAGGCCTCCTTGCCCCAAATCACAGCCTCGGGATTAAGCGGTTCACCAACGCTCGCGAGAAAGCGAAGCGCCGGGAGGTCATACTTGCGGACCAATTCCGCACCTGCCTTCATCATCATGCGAATGGCGGTTGGCGCCGTGTACCAGACAGAGACTCGTTGGTCCTGGAGAATGCCATACCAGCGCTCGGCATCGAAGTCGCCTTCATCGATGATGCTGGTGACACCATTTGTGAGGGGAGCGATGATGCCATAGGACGTGCCAGTTACCCATCCGGGATCTGCAGTACACCAGAAGATGTCATCCGGATGTAGATCCAGAGCGAGCTTTCCCGTAATGTGATGGGCCACAACTGCCTCATGCACATGGACTGCGCCTTTTGGCGTACCGGTAGTGCCGCTGGTGAAATGCAGCAGTGCTAAGTCTTCCGTATTCGTTGGCCCAATAACAAACCGGTCGCTGCTCTCTTCCATCATTTGGCGATAGTCCAACGTGCCGGCGACAGAGGTCGATTGGGTGACGTCGCCCACAAGAATTACATGTTTGAGATCAGGTAGACTGGACCGAAGTCCAGCAACCTTGCGCTCGTACAACGAAGGCGTCGTAACCAGAACGCTCGCCTTGCCAATGGTCATTCGCGCTCTGATTGGCTCCGGACCAAACGCCGAAAAGAGGGGACAGAAAACACTGCGATTCTTCAAGGTTCCCAGGGCGACAACGTACAGTTCGGGAATTCTTCCCGTGAGCGCATAAACTGTCTCTCCCTTTGCTACACCGAGGCGTTGCAACAGATTAGCGAAACGATTCGTTAGAGAGCTCAGGTTCGCGAAGGTGAAATCTCGGATCGTGCCATTCTTACCCAGCCACCGGAGGGCAAGAGATTGCGATAGAGGCCCGGCGACATGGCGATCGACAGCTTCGTGAGCGATGTTCAAACCTTTTCCGTCCGGCAGTCCCTCCAATTGGAGGCGAGCCTTCGCCCATGAGAACTCGGCGCAAGCCTGTTCGTAATCGGCAAGGTTTGGGGCCGGAGCCCATTTGCTCCGAGACTTCACAATTGTCTGCACAAAAACTCCCTTTGCTCACTCCACCAAAACTGGTTTGCTGTGATCTGAGGAAGGCAAACTACATACCCGCCAAAACAGGCCTTCGGCGCTCTTGGTTCAGGCCTCCCGGTTTGAGTTAGCTAGTTGAAGAGTGGGTTTTGCCCACGAGTGGTGGGGATATTCTCCCAACCGTGGTTAAAGGGAACCTAAAGACAACCACCGAAGAACGGGACTTTTTAAGCGTTGAGGAGTGGAATTCTCCGGTATGTCTGTTGCCTAATTCATAATGAGAGAGATTCCATTTTCAGAATTGTCATTCGACCTGTCAGCCCACCTAACTGGGGCCGGAGGCGGGTAGTGTCTAAGTTCGATGGAGGTGGTCATGAAAGTGAAAGAGATAATGAGCGCGAACCCAAAAGCCTGTACACCGACCAGTAACCTGGCCGAAGCGGCGGGATATATGTGGGAAAACGACTGCGGAATACTTCCAGTTGTTACGGACGGCGGAAGAGTTGTCGGCTTGGTTACAGACCGCGACATCTGCATGGCCGCGGCCATGAAGGACCGGCATTTGACAAACATCGCTGTTGAGGACGTGATTTCCGCGAGAGTCTTCTCTTGCCAACCTGACGACGACGTTCGGACGGCGCTGAGGACGATGAAGGAAAACAAGGTGCGGCGGCTGCCTGTGGTTGGCACCGAGGGAACGCTGCGAGGCATCCTGTCGATGAATGACATCGTGCTCAATGCGGAAGAGCCGAGAGAGAAGAAAGTGCCTGAACTCTCGTACAGCGATGTCGTCAACACGTATAAGTCGATTTGTGAGCACCGTCTTCCAACCGAACAGCAACGAAAGACCGCTGGTGCGTGAGCGACCGTTGGCATTCTAAACTCGTTCGTGCTAAGAGGTTCGAGCAATGAACCTCCTGGTGGTCAAGAATTTATATGTGCGCATCGACCAGAAGGTGATCATTGATAACCTCAGCTTTGAGTTGGCGCCGCGCGAGAGCTTGAGCATCTTAGGCCCGAACGGTGCCGGCAAAACCATGCTCTTGCGAGCGTTGCTGAATCTTATTACTTACTCAGGTGAGATTACCTGGTCACCAGGGGTCACGATCGGCTACGTTCCGCAGAAGATTGATGCTGATCGGCACTTGCCGCTTACTTATCGAGATCTCTTCACCGCTAAATGCAAGTCAATAAGCGTAGCGACCAAGGAACTCGACGAAATCTCTCAAAGCGTAGGCTTGACAAAGGAAATGCTGGAGACGCCCGTGGGCCACCTTTCGAGTGGCCAGTTTCAGCGCGGGCTGATTGCCTTTGCCCTTATTGGCCGGCCGAAGGTGCTCTTGCTCTCCGGAACTTGCGGCGATTGCCTTACCGCGTAACCTGACTGGTGCCCGCGGCATTTCGTCTAAAACCTTCATAGACGACAAGCACCAGGGTCGCATTTGGCGAAGTGTTCGCGCTCATACTGCTTCTCGTCCAGGCCCAGCTCGAGTACGCGTTCTTTGCGTGAACCATAGCGGAAGACCGTGACTCCCTTACAGCCGAGCGTGTATGCAAGCTGGTAGACCTTCGCGACATCGTCTGGCGTTGCATCATTGGCGAGATTTACCGTCTTCGAGACTGCGTTGTCGACGTGACGCTGAAAAGCAGCCTGCACGCGCACGTGATGCTCGGGCGCAATGTCCAGGGCCGTGACGAACAAGCGCTGAACATCGAGGGGCAGAGCGGCTTCTTTATTGATCCGCCCGCGAAGTGCCACCGTATCAAGCACCGACGGCGTGGCTAGCTTCCTGGCCTCCAGATATCGCAGGAAGAGCGGATTGAATTCAGTTAAGGTTTGCTGGTTAAGCACATTGATGCGCCGATAGGCGAGCGCGAAAAGTGGCTCAATACCGGAACTTGTTTCGGCAATAATGCCAATGGTGCCGGTTGGAGCGATTGAGGTTTGCGTCGCATTACGGACATGCAAGTTCCTGCTTGCATAAGTGCTTTGTTTCCAGTTCGGAAACGAGCCGCGTGCTTCGGCCAAAAGAGCCGATGCCTTAGTGGCCTCACACGAGATGAAAGTCATCACCTTGTCCGCCAGCCACAGCGCTTCTTCGCTCGCGTAGGAAATACCAAACAGAATGCAGAGCTCGGCGAAGCCCATGACTCCGAGGCCGATTTTTCGGTTTGCGAGCGTTGCCTTTGCGATCGATTCGAGTGGGAATTTGTTGACACTGATCACATCATCCAGAAAACGCACCGCATCACGGACCAGCAAACCAAGTTTTTCCCAATCGACTGAAACCTTTCCATCGTGTTTGCCGACTACATGCGGCAAATTGATCGACCCCAGGTTGCACGACTCGTATGGCAGCAACGGAACCTCGCCGCACGGGTTGGTGCTCTCAATCTGGCCGCTGGCCGGAGTCGGGTTGCTTCTGGCAATCGTGTCAAGAAAGATTAGCCCCGGGTCGCCTGTTTCGCATGCTGCCTGACAGATAGATCCAAACAGTGCGCGGGCATCTCGACGAGCGACAACGCAGCCACTGTCCGGATGGCGGAGTGGAAATTCGCCGCCGTCAGCGACAGCTACCATGAACTCTTCCGTTGTGCCAACAGAAAGATTGAAGTTGCGAAGGGTCTTACCATCACTTTTAACATTAACCAGCTTGTCGATGTCCGGATGGTCAACGCGCAGCACCCCCATGTTGGCGCCCCGCCGTTTACCGCCCTGTTTGATGTTTTCCGTAGCGCAATCATAAATCTTCATGAACGAGACAGGTCCCGAAGCCGTGCCGCCTGTCGACCTGATAAAGTCATTCTCCGGCCGCAGATGTGAAAACGAGAAGCCGGTGCCACCTCCTGTCTTTTGCACCAGAGCCATGTCTCGCAAGGTACCGAAAATCGATTCCATCGAATCTTCGATCGGCAGTACGAAGCAAGCCGATAGTTGGCCCAGTTCCGTTCCGGCATTCATGAGTGTCGGTGAGTTGGGCAGGAAGTCGCGGGAGGCCATCATAGTATGAAAGCGTTCTTCCCACCGACGGGCCTCAGCCGCAGGCCCATATAACATTTCTGCCTCCGCAATTGCCCGCGCGACACGCTCGAAGAGTTGAGCCGGATCCTCGGTAACCCGACCATCTTCTCCTCGACGGAGATAGCGCGCCGCGAGCACTAGACGCGCGTTTTCAGTTAATTCCGCAACCATCCAGTTCCTTTCTTCCTCGCAAGGCATTAGTCAGGAAAAAACCTGCAACAGAAGTGCCGGGGCCCAGGTAGGAGAAGTCTGACTCGAAGCAATCGCAATTAACTCTCCCGTGGGTAAAGTTACGCACTCATTTGCGCGAAACCTCACGTTCCGCCAGGATTGCCGCACCATTTAACGACCTCGCCGCTGGCATATCGGTTGCCCACTTCTAGACCGACACGTTCACGTCAACGCAGGCTAACAAGTAGATGCTCTTCGAGAAGCTGGCAGACTACTTTCAAAGAATTGAAGCTACTGGCGAGCGGCTGGTGTTGTACAAGCTGATCGCTGAGCTTCTGGGCAAGGCAAGCGCAAATGAACTCCCAAAGCTTGCTTATCTCTGCGAAGCCAGGCTGGCGCCAGCATTCGTGGGTCTGGAAATGGGCATGGGTGAGCAGCTAATAACAGAGTCGGTCGCGCTGGCCACGAAGATGTCTTCGCGCCAGATTAATCGAGCTTACAGACAACTTGGGGATCTTGGCGTAGTGGCGGAGAAGCTATTGCCGCAACGGATCAGCCGTCTAACAATCTCCCAGGCGCACGAAAATCTGCTCAAGATTGCGAAGACGAGTGGGCCAGGCAGCATCGATCAGAAGATTCGGTTACTTGGCGAACTAATTAAGCAAGCGTCACCGCGCGGCGCTCGCTATCTTGTTCGCTTTGCTGTTGGCCGTCTCAGGCTCGGCATAGGCCCGCCTACGATTATTGAAGCAGTCGCACGCACGAATCCTGATCGCAAACAGACTCGCGCGTTGATCGAACGAGCATACAACTCATGCTCCGACCTCGGCCTGGTTCTCAGGACGTTGCGGCAGAAAGGACCGCAAGGACTAACACGCTTCAAGCTGCATGTGGGCAACCCGGTGCGCATGATGATGGCTGAGCGATTACCGACTGCCGAGGCCATCGTGGCGCGACTCGGGCGTTGCGCCGCGGAAGCAAAACTTGATGGCTTTCGCTGTCAGGTTCACCTGAGCAGTCGCAGCGTGGAGGTGTTCTCGCGCAATCTTGAGCGCACGACCTATATGTTTCCTGATCTCGTTGCGGCGGTTCGAAAGCAGATCAAAACCTCCAACGCGATCATTGAAGGGGAAGCAGTGGCGATAAATGAAGCAACCGGTGAATTCTACCCTTTTCAGATCACGGTCAAGCGAAAGAGAAAATACGACGTCGAGGAAATGGCCCGTGAGTTTCCCCTCGCATTAGTTACTTTTGATCTGCTTTATGCCCATGGAAAGAACTACAGCGCCGAAACTTACAGGCCCGGCACGCAGAATTGAGACGGGTGATCAGAAGTAACGGCCGCATCCGTCTCGTCGAGCAACTGGTTACTGGCAGCGCACAGGAACTACAGCGCTTCTTCGACCAACAGGTGGAGCGCGGACTTGAAGGAATTATCGCCAAGCGCCTCGACGCTCCCTATGCGGCGGGCGCCAGGAACTTTAACTGGATCAAGCTCAAACGCACCTACAAAGGCGAGCTGAGCGACACGGTTGACGTGGTTATCGTCGGCTACTTGCGCGGACGAGGAATGCGCGCGGCGCTGAAGATCGGAGCGTTGCTGGGCGCGGTCTATGACGCTCGCAAGGATTCGTTTCAAACGGTTGCCAAGATTGGCAGCGGATTAAGCGAAGAGAATTGGATCAAACTCAGGCGTCTGCTCGACAAAGTGAAGGTCGCAGACAAGCCTGCGCGCCTTGATTCACGCATCGTGCCGGATATCTGGGTCGAACCGAAATACGTCGTCACGGTCCTGGCCGACGAGATCACACGTTCGCCAGTTCACACCTGCGCGCAAGATAAAGAGGGAGTGGGATTGGCGCTGCGGTTTCCGCGCGTCGTTGGTTTTATCCGGGATGACAAGTCGCCGGAAGACGCGACCACCGTCAAAGAGATTGTCGAGATGTGTCGCATGCAAAGGAAGTCGAAATGATCAACGAAGAGATAGCAAACATTTTTGAGCGCGTAGGTCAGGTGCTCGAGTTCAAAGGAAAAGACCGCTTTCGAGCGTTGGCGTACGAACGCGGAGCCCGATCTCTGCGCGGGCTTGAGGGTGATCTGGATTCAATGGCGGCCAAGGGAACACTCGAAGACATTCCCGGAATCGGCCACGACCTGTCTGCAATGATCCAGGAATACCTTCGCACGCACCACATTCGTAGCTGTGAGCGCGAACTCTATAAAGTGCCTGCTCAACTACTTGTGTTGATGGATATTCCCGGGCTTGGACCAAAGACAGTTGCTCTCTTGCACAAGAAACATCACGTGAAAGATTTTGCCGGACTCCAACGGCTGCTGGAGAGCGATGCGCTGCTAAACGTTAAAGGTTTTGGCGAGCAAAAGATCGCAAACCTGAAACGAGGAGTTGCGTTGTGGCAGGCGGGCAAACAGCGCATGTTGCTTGGCGAAGCGTTGCCAAGAGCCGAGGCCTTGCTGGAAACCATTCGCAAAATCAAAGGCGTGCAAAAAGCGGATCTGGCGGGCTCGCTTCGCCGCCGGCGCGAAACAATCGGGGATCTTGATTTTTTGATCATTTCGCGCAACAGCGCCCGCGCACTGCGAGAGTTCAGCCGGCTGCCCGTGGTCAAACAAGTGATCTCGCTTGGTGACACGCGCGCCACAGTAATCATAGAGGGAGGAGTGCAGGTTGATGTACGCGCCGTTCCGGAGCGCTCTTATGGCGCAGCGCTACAGTATTTCACGGGCTCGAAAGATCACAACGTGCATCTGCGCACCATTGCCCAAAAGCGTGGCCTCAAGATCAACGAGTATGGAGTGTTTCGCGGCAAAACGCGGGTGGGTGGGGCAACCGAAGCGGAATGCTATCGTTTACTGGGCATGCCGGTGATCCTGGCAGAGTTGCGCGAGGATTCGGGTGAGATCGAGGCCGCGATTGAAGGGCGTCTTCCGGACCTGATCGAGAGGGAGGATTTGCGCGGCGACCTGCACCTGCACACTAATTACTCTGATGGCCGCTCAACTCTGGCAGAGATGGTGGAGCGCGCTGCCGCTCTGGGCTATGAGTATGTGGCCCTGACCGACCACTCGCCGGCGGCGGCATCCTG